>JAEEGJ010002080.1_pt1 | contig 148904 bp, 122 predicted proteins | sample 8958761 | NCBI WGS metagenome assembly JAEEGJ01 (sample SAMN16246546, study PRJNA631951) | gut metagenome | biome: gut microbiome; feature: rumen; material: RS-attached | host: Bos | place: Iran: Karaj | collected 2018-10
AACGACGACCGGCGGCCTCGGCTGGAGGTTCTCGGGATTGCCCTCACCGTCATCGAAAAGGATATCCTCTTCGTTCTTCTCTTCAAGAAGCTCTGCATTGATACCGAAAGAATCCGCAACAAGGCATGCAGTATCGAAATCGAGTTCCTGGTTGATCGTAGCCATAACGCCGAGCTTCATGAGTGCCATGATGATCTCGGAGCTCTTCTTGCCGATACCTTCTGCAAACTCCTTAACGGTAATGAATGCAGGGATCTTGATCTCGGTTATTGTCTGCTGCTCCGCAATAGACTCCTCGAACTGCTTCTTCTTTTTCTTCTTGTATGAATACTCATCATAATCACCGTCCTCGCTTACGCGGCCGTTGAACTGTGAGTTTCTGTTCTGGTGACGCTTGTCGGCGAAATTGTTCTTACCGCCGTCTCTGCGCTCGCTCTCGTTGTGCTTCTTTTCGAAAGCGCTCTTCTCGGCATAGTTGGTCCTGCTCTTCTTGACCTCATCGATAGGTGACTCGGCCTTCGGTCTTGCGGGACGTCTGAACTGGTTCTTCTGACCGGGCTCTTCGTCCTTATCCTTGTCGAATCCGCCGTTGCCGCCGTGACCCTGATAACCGCCGCCACGCTGAGGACCTCTTCCTCCGCCGTAGCCGCCCTGACCGCCCTGGCCGTTCTGACCGCCGCCAAAACCGCCGCTTCTTGCAGGACTCTTCCTGTCACGGCCGGTATATGTGATGATCGTTGAACTCCTGATGGTCTCGCCTCTAGCAGGCGCATCGCCTAACGAAACGACCGCGGACGAAAGTCTCGGCCTCGGTGCAGGTCTTACGATATTTGCTTCTTCAGCAGCAGGAGCGGGAGTCTCAGTCTTGGCAGGCTCCCCGGCCTTGGGTGCCTCAGGCTTTGTCTCCTCGGGCTTGGGTTCTTCTGCCTTGGGTGCCTCAGCTGCTGCAGGCTCCTCGGGCTTTGCTTCTTCAGCCGGAGCAGGCTTCTTTGCCTTAACGGGCTTTTTCGCTTCCTTTGTCTCTTCAGAAGCTTCCTCAGACTTAGCAGTCTTGGATGAAGCTTTCTTTGCAGGCTTAGCCTCTGCAGCTTCTTCCTTTGCGGGCTGATCTTCTGCAGTTTTCTTTGTGCGCTTTGCGGCAGGCTTCTTCTCTTCAGCCTCTTCTGTCTTGGCAGCCTTGGCCTTCTCTGAAGTCTTTGCCGTCTTTTTTGCGGGAGCTGAATCTTCGGTCTTCTTTGCCGCTTCCTTCTTAGCAGGCTTCTCGGCTTCGGGAGCCTTCTCCTGCTTTTCGGGCGCAGGTGCAGGTGCGGGTGCCGCAGCAGGTGCTGCTGCCGGTGCCGCTGCAGGAGCAGCAGTATCTTCCGCCTTGTCCGACTTCTTATGGACTCTTCCGAGCCTCATCTTCTTGTTGCCTGAGACGCCTCCGACTGTAAGACCGTTTTTCTTGTTCTCGCTGTCTTCACTCATCAAATGTCATCCTCCTCATTGATGCCTTCGAGCAGATCGGATATTCCTTTCGCAAAGGCTTTATCCGTAACTGCCACGGCAGTCCTCGCGGGTTTTCCGAGCGCAATCCCCAGGTCGTCTGATGTTCCGAGCCTGAAGCACGTTACGGCTTTCCCTGTTACTTTTTCACTTTTTTCCGCGGCACTCAGGAGTTTATCCAGAGTGTTGCGCGATATGTCGCGGCTTATCAGCAGCAGCTCGGCCTTGCCGGAATTCAGCGTTGATGTAACGCCTTCCGCCCCCGATATGACCTTGCCGGCCCTCTGGGCCATGCCGAGCATTCCTAAAACCCGCTGCTTGGCGTTCATTAAGCTTCCGCCTTTGCAGCTGCCGCGAGCATTTCCTGCGCGAGGGCTTTTGCCTCCTCGTCGCTTATTGCCCTCCGGAGTCCTTTAGACAGTCTGCCTGCCTTCTTGAGCTCCGTCTTAATGCATTCTTCGTTCTTGCAGAGATATGAACCGCGGCCGGGTGCTTTTCCGGTCGGATCGTAAACTATGCTGCCGTCCGCAAGACAAACGACTCTCAAAAGATCGCCCTTGTCCTTCGTTGTTCTGCAGCAAACACAGCTTCTCTGCGGTTTCTTCTTCATGCGATCAGGCTTCTCCCTTGTCTTCCTCGTCAACGACCTGGAATCCGTCTGTGAGAACCTTTGCAGCCTCATCGCTCTCGTCAGACTCCTTGCGGATGTCGATCTTGAAGCCTGTGAGTCTTGCTGCAAGCCTTACGTTCTGGCCGCTCTTGCCGATAGCAAGAGAGAACTGCTGGTCAGGAACGATGACCTTTGCGTGACGCTCAACTTCGCCGTCAGCGTTTGTGGAGATCTCAGTATCGACTCTGACTACCTTTGCGGGCTGAAGTGCCTCACTGATGAACAGAGCAGCGTCTTCCTTCCAATCAACGATGTCGATCTTCTCATCGGAAAGCTCGTTCATGATCTGCTGAACGCGCTGGCCGCGCTGGCCTACGCATGCACCCTTTGCATCGATATCAGGGTCTCTTGAATATACAGCGACCTTGGATCTTGAACCGGGCTCACGTGCAACGGACTTGATGATGACATCGCCGTTCTTGATCTCGGGTACTTCAAGCTCGAAAAGCTTTGCTACGAGCATGGGTGCTGTTCTCGAAAGAACAACAGAAGGTCTGCCGTTAGCTTCCTCAACGCCTGTAACGAGGAACTTCATGATCTTGTCCTGATCGTAACGCTCGTTGCGGTTGTTGCGTACCTGGCCGTCTCTTCTGACGATAGCCTCGGCACGTCCGATGTTTACATAAACGTTGCGGGCATCCTTACGGACGATGGTTCCGGATGTGATCTCGCCGATCTTTCCGTGGAACTCGTTCTGGATCTTTGTGCTCTCAGCGTCTCTTAACTTCTGGTTGATGGCGTTCTTTGCGGCACCAGCTGCAAGACGTCCCAGATCTTCTACGTCGATACCGATCTCGATCTCATCGCCGATCTCAACGTCTTCATATCCGACATTCTTTGCATCTTCGATGGAGATCTCGTTAGCGTCGTCCAAAACCTCGTCAACGACCTCAACGAGCTTATAAACATAGATCTCGCCGGTCTCACGGTCGATCTCGGCATTAACGGACTTGATGTCCTGCTTGTTTCCGCCGAACTCTCTCTTGTAAGCAGCAACGATTCCGCTCTCTATCGCCTGGAAAACCTCTTCCTCATCAATCGCACGCTCCTCTGCGAGCAGCTTGACGAGGTCAACTATTGTCTCCCTGGGTTCCTCTTCGTTCTTTCTCTTAGCCATCCTGAAAGTGACCTCCTGTTAGTACTGTTGATAACTCTTTAAAAATCAATATGTCTTACAGCTTTGGCGATATCGCTCAAAGCAAGCTCATATTCCTTGCCGTCAGAAGCCTTAAGCTTCACCTTATCGTCTTCTGCGCTCTCGCAAACGCAGGAAAACTCCTTTATTCCGTCGACGGGCGCGTAAAGCGACACATCGAGCGTCTCCCCCATATAGCGGAGATAGTCAGCTACCGTCTCCAGGGGTCTTGTAAGTCCGGGCGATGAGACCTCGAAATAATCGTAGTCCAGGCCCAGTTCCTTTTCGAGCACGGGATCGGTAGCCTTGCTGACGCTCTCACAGTCGTCGATCCCGACTCCGCCCTTCTTGTCGACATAGAGTCTCAGGAACATTTTCCCGCCCTCTTTCGCATAAGACGCATCGACTAAGTCCAACCCCAGCTCCTTTACGAGCGGTTCAGCTATATCAAACGCCTTCTGCGCCGTCTTGGACCTCTTGCCCATTGCCTTCCTCCAAACTTTGCTCAAAAACAAAGAACGGACTTGCTGCCAAGCCCGTTCAAAAAAATAAAATCTTTAAGAACGGACTTATATTAACACATAGCTTTTGAGCATGCAAACAGAAAAAGATTCTATTTTTCTTAACATTTGGCTATTCATTTAATTTGGCAATTAAAGTAAAATGAACTCATCCGGATTATTCCTATGGAAATACAATCCCCAAAGGAGAAGAAACTATGATTAAAGTTATTGCAGGACCCAAGGGAACAGGCAAGACGGCTAAACTCGTCGATGACATCAACGAAGTAGCCAGAACCGACAGCAACGTCGTATGCATCGAGCGCGGCAACCGCCTCGACCAGCTCCTGAAGCCCAATGTACGTCTCGTCAATATGAAGGAATACCCCATCAAGGGTTTCGACCAGGTATTAGCATTCATCTGCGGCATCTGCTCCAAAGATTACGACCTTACACATATCTACATCGACGCTATCTGCAAAGTAGCTGATGATTACGATCTCGACAATCTCGGCGAATTCCTGGGCAAGCTCGACGCTTTCCTCGCTGACAAGCCCATCACGGCTATGCTTCTCTTCAGCGGCGACATCAATACCAGCCCCGATTCGATCAAGAAGTACGTTTAATAACAACTTAATTAAGCTATTAATGCCCGGCTCATCAGGTCCGGGCATTTAATTAGATACCACAAGGAGGATCTGTATATGGGTTTTATGAAAGAATTCAAAGAATTCGCACTCAAGGGTAACGTTATGGATATGGCAGTCGGTGTGATCATCGGCGGCGCTTTCGGCGGCATCGTCGGTGCTCTGACAGATGACTTTATCAATCCTTTGATCAATTCAATCGGAGGTGCCCAGATCGGCGGTTCTTTCGTTCTGCCTTGGTCAAAACTCGCTGACAGCACTGATCCCGAAGTCCTCGCAACGATCTCCATCAAGTATGGTCACTTCGTCACTCAGATCATCAACTTCTTAATCCTTGCTCTTGTGCTTTTCATTATCATTAAAGGTATGAACAAACTTACTACTCTCGGTAAGAAAAAGGAAGAAGAAGCTCCCGCAGCACCTCCGGAACCCTCCGATGAAGTCAAGCTCCTCACTGAGATCAAGGACATCCTCAAAGAGAAGAACTGAGAGTTTTCCAAGCAACTGATCAAAGGACCGTCTCAAATGAGCCGGTCCTTTTCTTTATATCTGTTCTACATTCTTGCTCTTGCCGTTCTTCAACAGCAGGATCAACAATAAAGGAGCTGTCATAAATGAATAAAAGCTGATCCTGATATAGTCATAATTGCTAGTCATCAGGAACATCGTGCCAAAGTTGTTGATAAACAACGGCAGAACAAACAATGTTCTTTTCCAGCCTTCAAGAGTATTTAGCCTGTACTTCGCAAAGAATACCGTGAGGATCGCCAGATGAATGCAACCCAGGAAAAAGAACAGAAAAGGAACAACCACTGCACAAAAACGTGAATACTGCCTGTTGATCTTCTCAAAAGAATTCAGGTTGCCTTCACTATATTCCCCATAATCAGAATCGAGAATGCCCGGCAATTCGTTACCGGTAATGGAATATGCAGGACAAGTAACGGTAATAAAGCCTTTCATCGCATACAAAGGCGATGCTTTTACACAACGAAACATGATCCTGAAAACTTCTGCTCTTCCGTATTCTTCTATAACATCGTTATTTGAGGTTTCTTTGTATTTCACCGAGTTGAATCCGTTGACATATGTTTTCTCCCAAACTTCAGGCGCGGCTATCTTATAAGCAAATTCTTTTGTGTAATCATCCAAAGAGGCCGGGTCATGTGCAACCACTTCACCTATGACCGACATCGGCAAACCCAGAGTTTCGATCTGTCTGTTGCCGGCAGCAGTTACACCTAAAGCTGAATACAAAGGATATTTAACAACACCTATCAAAAGTAACGAGCTAAGAAAAATGAAAACAAATCTCTTTTTTTCTACATAGAATACTATTGCAAACATAAGCGGAAAAGTAAAAAGAACCGCATTATGCCTGATCAAAGTCGTGATAACAAAAACCGGTATAAAGACAGCTGTATTAAACGGCTTCTTAAGCCATTCTCCCTTTGAAAAGAATACATTAAAACAATAAGTAACTGTCAACAGTGTAAAAGTTGTAAATGTTACATCCTTCCATGCATACACCGAAATGTTTCCAAGCTTCGGATTCAACAGATAAAAAAGGAAAACAACAAATGCAGTCGTTTTGTTCGTATGTTTCATTATGGAACTCAGAGAGTATCCCATAGACAGTGCGAGCAGGATTATCTGTTCAAGTATGATAGAACCGAACCATCCGCCGGTAAGCGTAAGCGGCAGCTTATAGGCGATCAAAGTGTGGATTACGGGATGCCAGTCATTGTACTCGTTATCAATTGCCTGCGTATATTGAACACTGCTGTCATAAGAAAATATGCCCGGATAGCAGTTGATAAACCTGAACAGAAAAAACAAAAACGGTATTAAATAGAAAACGATCTTTAAGGTTATATCCGATATCTGTTCTATCTGCCCGGATTCCAATCTGTTTTCGGTCAGTTTTTTAACAGCTCTGAAAGCCAACGGAACTGCAACCGCAGAAAAGATCAAAGAGAATACTATTTGACGAAGTATTGCAACAACCGAATCATTAACAGCGATCGCATATGCGCTTAAGACCAAAGAAATATAGAAAAATAAAAGAATGCCGTTTATTCCTTCATAATAATCTATTACATTTTTCATTTGCCTTTTCATCAAAATATCCTCTAAACAAAAAACGCATGTCTTTGCATATAGCATCTCAATCTATAATGCCAAAAACAAAGCTCATAAACAATTGTTGTCACTCAGAATAGTGCACTTTTTCCATATTATGATATATACTTTCATGATATGTTTAGAAAATACAGAACGCGTCTTTTCTTTCTTTTTGCATTATTTCTTATAGCCGTTTTCGGCTATATCTATATCCGTGCGGTCGGAAACGAATATACTTACGTAAGAAATGACATTAATACTTCCTTCGGGATAACGGATGTCATGATCGAAGAGGAACATGGCAAGATCGAGATCATCAGCTGGGAAGTAAACGATAAGTGTTTTACGGCCCGTTTAAGATCAGTTGCTCCGGGCAGGGTCTATTTATCGTTCGTCGCCAAGGAACGTCCAAGCATCGGTGTCTTCTATGTGCACAAAAACGGAGTGATCACGAGCGAACAGTTCTTTGGTGACTGCACAGGCTGTCAAGCCGTTTATGCCTGTATCCTGATCTATCTTGTTTTGATCCTTGTTTATCTTTTCGTCAAATACATAATTCTCGAGAAAAACAATTTCTACAGCTACGATAACGTTCTGTATCTGGGACTTATCATATACGCATTCTTCTTTATTTTTGCAGTGATCATAGGCATCAGTAGAAAAGGCGGGATCTATGGTGTTTTTCTGCACGCAATAGGATCTTCAGAGTACTTTGTTCTTGTTACTTTCCCGCTTGTCATAGCAACTACGTTCTTTGTAACAATGTCCAATATCAAGCTCATCAGAAAAGAAGGCAGAACATGGAAGAACATGCTCGGTGTGTTCCTTGGGCTTGTGCTCGGCATCGGAGCCGTCCTCCCTTTTATCATAGGTGACGCGCTGCATAACATGAGGATCACGGGTAGCTTTGACGTTCACAACGGCCGGAGCATCGCTCACTTTTTTGAAATATTCCTTGAATCGATGATCTTCTCGATCGATGCTTATCTCGAATGTATCCTCTTGGGAACGATAATCACTGGCATCAAGACCGCAAAGCACATACCGAAGTTCAACAAGGATTTCATCATCATCAACGGCTGCCAGATAAGAAAAGACGGAACTCTGACGCCGCTCTTGCAGGCTAGAGTTGACCGCGCGATAGAGTTTGCGAAAATGCAGAAGGACCGCGTCGGCAGACCGATCGTTTTCGTGCCGTCAGGCGGTAAAGGAACAGATGAGATGCTTTCCGAAGCTGAAGCCATGAAGCGTTATCTTATCAGTCAGGGTATCGAAGAAAAAGACATCCTCGCCGAGACGAAGTCGACCACTACGGAAGAAAACTTCAAGTACTCTCATGAACTTATCAGAAAGTACCATGGTTCCGATTTCTTCAACCTGGCTTTCAGCACCACGAATTACCATGTGTTCCGTTCCGGAATGCTTGCGCATGAGCTCGGAATGAGGATCGAAGGCATAGGAAGCAAGACGAAGAGATATTACTGGATCAACGCTTTCGTAAGAGAATACATCGCAACTATCGTCAAGGAAAAAAAGACGCATATTCTGGTAACGGCCTTACTTATTCTGATAAACCTGATCGGCTCGTTACTGATGTACATCTCCGAAGTCGTTCTGTTCTGATAACACGCAAACTAAAGAAGTGAGCTTTTGGCTCACTTCTTCTTTTTCTTGTCTTTTTTGTCTTTCTTCTTCTTTTTCTTGTCCTTGTCTTTGTCCTTCTTGTCTTTCTTGACCTTCTCGGGCTTGACTTTGACAGGCTTTTCCGGCTTATCTGCCTTTTCTTCTTTCTTGGCGGGCTTGGCGCTTACCGCAGCCTTCTTGGATGCAGGCTTGGATAAGCTGCCGTTTGCTATTCCTGCCATAAGATCTGCAACAAGACTCATAGTGCCCTTGTTTATCGAGAAATAAACGCATCTGCCCTCTTTACGCGAAGTAAGCACGTCGTTTTCGAGAAGGATGTTCAGGTGATGCGAAAGCGTGGGCTGCGTGATCTCAAACTCCGGAAGGAGATCACACGAGCGCAGTTCACCGGAACCTGATATCAGGCGGATGATGCGGATCCTCGTCGGTTCGGAAAGGACCGAGAGCACGCGGGAGATTTCGTTGTCAGTTGATCTTGCTGCCATTTTCTTTTGATTATGCTATGAGCTGATCCTTGAGGGCTTCTTCAAACTCGCCGAGATTCGCGCATGCGATAACCTCGGTGTTGTCCTCGAGGAGAATACCTTCGTTGCCTCTTACGAGAACCGTCATCGGAACTCCGAGCTTGCGCAGGAGCAGAAGCTGGTATTCCTTTGAAGCTTCAACGGAAAGATACTTGCAAAGGAGCCTTAAGACCTGCTTTGCATCTTCAAGATAGATTCCTGACTGCTTCATGAGATTGTCTACGACATACATGCCGAAAACATCGTTGAAATCCAAGAGATCCTTCTCAGGGAAAACAGCTGTAAAAGCGGTGAGAGACATCTTGCCGACCATTTCGAGCTCCTTGAAGTCCTTCATCGGGATCTTGAAGCTCTCAACGTTAGCAGAGAAAAGTTCCTGCATCTGCTCGACCGACAGCTCGTTCTTGAGTTCTCTGATGCGGTCGATCCTCGCAAGGATCTTCTCTTCCGGGAAGAATGTGGCCTGGCCGATCTCGGTAGCCTTATGGATGAACCAGCTCTCCGGGATCAATCCCTGTCTCTTCCAACGGTACAGCGTGCCATATGAGATCTGCTCAAGATTCAGAAGGTCTTTTTTCGAAATCAGTTTTTCATCCATAGTCATGTTCCCCTTCTGCCCGACAATACGGGCAATTACATTACAGGTTCATTGTAGATTAACAATGTTACAAACACGCGACATAAGGATAAAAAGAATACAACAAAAAAGCCCCGGCTTGAAAACCGGGGCCGTAACAGCGGGTTTAATGCTCAGAAATAGATGCCGAGCGCGTTCATGATCTTGAGGCACGCATTACTGATCGCGATCTTGTTCTCTTCGGGAATGACCGCACCTGCCACGAGGACGATGATGAGGCATGCGATGAAGATGATCAGATAGTAAGCCAGCTTGGAACGTGCAAAGCACTTGAGGTTCCTGTTCTTCGGAGCGATAGAAAGGATGAAAGTGATAAATATGCCGATAACCGGGAGCCAGCATAAGATGCCAACCCAGAAATAAGCTGACGTTCCGACGGGCTTGTACTGCGGAGGGCACTGAGCCTTGAGTGCGTTGATCTTCTCTTTCTTCTCGGCACGCTTTGCGTCCTTTGCGGCTTTAGCCTCTTCCGCCTTCTTTGCGGCAGCGGCAGCAGCGGCGGCCTTGGCAGCATCCTCTTCAGCCTTCTTTGCAGCTAATTCAGCGGCTTTCTTTGCCTCCAGTTCCTCGGCAGCCTTTTTGGCTTCCTCGGCCTTTTGTGCCTCAGCTTCAGCAGCCTTCTTGGCTTCTTCGGCTTTCTTTACTTCATCAGCCTTCTTTTCGGCTTCCTTCTTAGCGTCTTCTTCAGCCTTCTTTGCGGCTTCCTTCTTGGCCTCTTCAGCCTTCTTGGCTATCCTCTCGGCCTCTTTTCTTGCTTCCTCGGCAGCAGCTTCAGCAGCCTTAGCCTTCTCCTCAGCTTCCTTAACTTCATTGTTTACGTCATCTGCCATAGTAAGCACCCCCTCTGAGAATTTGATTTCATTATATCACACGGCCGTCATCATTTGGCTTTTGCGGTGCTCCTGTTTCTCTTGCGGAAAGACAGCGAACACCTGATCAGGCCGTCGCAGGTGGCGACTACTGCGACTACCACCATGTAGAATCTGAGGGTGTTTTCAGGCGCGAAGAGAATGAACATTCCGCAGTTGGCCCAAATTACGCACATGATAAACAGAAATGTCCTTCTGACCTTCCAGTTTTCCTTTTTCGCCCTGTTGGCGCAGCTGTACGCCTGCGCAAGAAATGCCGCTCCGAAGATCGCGCTCGCCATTACAAAGAGCGCGCCCTGCTTGATGAACGTTATCAGCGTTACCGCGATCAACAAGATCGACAAAACGGCGTACGCAAAGTGTTTGTTAAGGTCCCAGTTGTCCTTTGTAAGCCGCCTTATAGTGGCGCAGACAACGAAAGTGGTCACGATGAGCAGCGCAGCGCCTACAACGTAGAAAATGAAGCCTTCAGGGATGAGCAGCATCACAAGGCCGATAAGTATCGTCATGAGGCCCTTTGCAAGCTCGGATGACATGTACTGCTTGAAAAGCTTCCATCTGAAGAGCCTGGAAGTTATCTTTTTGCCTTCTCCCTGGAAGAGCATCTGGTCCGGCAGAGCGGCGACGATGTCCCTGATGGTCTCGTCGTCTTTGATGACGCTCCTGAAGACCCTTTCCCAGCCGATAAGTCCGAGATCAGAGAATTCCTGGAGCGTACGGGTATTGCCGGCGCTCATCGAGTCGAAGAGCGCGTCGATGAATTTCTTCCTGTCTTCCAAGTTGATCGTCCTTATCCATCTGTCGATGCCCTGGTTGATCAGTTTTGAAATGGGATCCTTGTCGCCCGCATCCGAAAGCTCGCCGTGGTCTATCAGCCATGAGCAGAGCTCGTGCTGTTCGAGCATGAGCTTGTCGCTCTTAACTACGTGACAGTCGGTAATGTGAGGCTCAAACTGGCATCCGACGATCGAGAAAACGGGGATTATCCTTGTTGTGACCGGATCGATCTTGGCGAGCATATCCTCTGTAAGGATGTCCTCGCAAAAGCCCGGACCGTCGTTGGTATAGACATGAACAAGTTTGCCGAATCTTTCATCGTCAAGGCAGGCCGCGCCGTAGATCGCAAGGTGTCCGCCTTTGGAATGGCCGCCGGTCAGGACTTTTCCGCAGCGGTCGATCTCAGCGGCAAGGTGTTCTGCCGCCATCTTCTGGGACTCAGTCAGGGTAAAGCAGAACATGAAGTCTTCCTTCCATCCCGCGATCGTGCTGTCAGTGCCCCTGAAAGCGACGTATCCGGCGCCTTCTTCATTCACAGGCGCGAACGTCATTGTGCAGTACTGTATCGACGAATGGTCGCTGTAAACGTCTTTGAAACGGGTTATCTTCAGTGTTCCGAATCTCTTTGAAGCCACGCAGGCGCTGACAAGCGCTTCAAAGCGCTTACTGTCATCAGGGGCCTGCTTGCGGATCGGAATACCCATCTGCCTGAGGCGTCTGATGCATTCGGTCAATGTCAGCGCATCGGAATCATCCGTATAATCTTCGCCCAGAACGGGCTTAAGATCGAGATATGAAAGCTGGCAGAGCACGATGTTGTCGACGTCGCAGAAAGGCTTAACGTCAAATCCTACGTCCTTATACCAGCGGACATAATCGGTAATGTTAGGCATGATCGCACCCGCTCTTCGAAGGACCGTCATCGCCCGACTCGTAATGGGCTCTGAACTCCATATTGATCTCGCGGATCTCCTTCTTGCCGTCTATGTAATCCTGGTACATCTCGGCGAGGCCCGACATACAGCCGTCGCACGAACCGCTTATGTTGCCGATCGATTCGGCGACGATCTTCTCACGCTCTTCTTTTGTAGTGTCTTTGATAAGTATGCTCATGCGCATATTTTATCATTAGACGTCAATCCAATGAATATTTTCCGATGATATCCCTGACTTTATTAAGCGTCTTGTTATCGTAGCAGTATCCGTCGTAAAGAACATGCGCTTCGCCGTTTTCATCGTAGTAAACGAATGTAAAAGTCATGCCGTCGTCAACTTTTTCCGAATAATCCTTGTAAAGGCCCTTTTCATATGCGTCAAGGCAGAATTCGTATATGAAGAGGAAATCCTCATCTGTCATCTTTATGCCCATCGTGTTGAACGGATTGTAAGCGCATCCGTCATAAGTCACCTTCTGGGTATTTGTATATCTTTCAACATCTTCCTGCGTCATCGGGCCCTGAGGATGAGAGGTGACCTCGAGCAAAACGCCCTTATGCTGTCTGACCTTTTCAAGATCGATATTTCTCTTCTTTGATCCTGTGCCTGAAAACGCACATCCGCACATTGCAAAAGCAAGGACAAGGATCATAACGACACTCATTAACTTCTTCATCTGAATTTCCCTCCGAATTGGTTTTCTGCCATTAATACAAACGGGAAGCAGAAAATGTTGCAGCAAACCGGAGATCTTATCAAAGTCCCCTGTTCTTAAGGTCTGAAACAAGCTCGACAAAGAACTCACGGACGTCAAAGCCCGGAATGTTCTCGCGGTTGAGATCGATTATGTCGCCGTGCGAAACGCCCCTCTTGTTGTCCGGTTCGATGAAGGTGAATCTCTCTCCCCATTGGAAGGAGCCCTCGCCGACTAAGCCGTCGTTCTTGCCGTCAAAAGCCTTGACCAGCATATAACTCATGTTGAGAGGGAATCTTCCGCCCTGGGAACGGAACAGAACGGAACCGATACTCTGCGTAAAGATCCCGTGAGCCTTCATGTCAAAGCCGCTCATTTCCTGATTGAGTTCCTGGCACTTTGAAGCGGTAAGGTCCGTTACTGCGGAAATGAAATCCGGATGAAAGTCTCCGATCTTGCGAAGCGCGGCGTTGTAGCCGGCTGCGACGCTGTCCCTGAGTTTCTGCGGAGCTTTGCCAAGCAGGTAATCAGCGAATTCACAGCCTCTGTGAGGCGTGTTTACGGTAGTGATCGAAGCAACGTACGGCGCGATCCCCAGCATGCTGACGGCGTACCTTGTATCGAGTCCGCCCTTGGAATGCGCGATGATGTTGACTTTTCCGCAGTTCTCTTCCCTGATTATCTGCATGACCTTGTCAGCGATCTGCTGCGCACTGACGGACACGGGACTTGCGGATTCATGCTCGCCGTAGAAGATCTTTGCGCCGTTTCTTTCAAGTTCGGCGGGTGTCCTTCCCCAGTAATTGAAATGGTCAAAATCCCTGAAGAAGACTCCGTGCACCATGAGTATCGGATAACGCGTCCTGCAGACCTGATCCTTTTCCCTTTCTATGTCGAGCTTGTTCTTGGCGTACTCGAGCTTGATCTCGTAATCGACTTTTTTGATTATCATTCCAAGCGCGAAAAGATGAGCAATGGGGATCATTCCGCAGAAAAGACCGATAAGCCTGTACTTGAGGCCGAGCTGTTTTGAATTGATATATACGGCTATGATACCGACCCAGAAATAGAACAGTTCCGCTGTGTACGGTATGACGAGCGCGGGCCACCACGAGAAGAACCCTTCCTTGCCGATATAGACCATCGTTACCGCAAAAACGATCGCAGATACGCACGTCGACACAAGGAACATCAGGATCATCTTAAGACCGTAATAACAGCCTTTCAGGCGTTTTCCCGGGAAACCGCCCGCGCAGAAAACGGGCAATACGAATGCCAGGGCGAAACACAATAAGGCCGGTATCCAGAACCTCTTGTCAAACCTTATGAGCATATAGGCGTTGGCCGCAAAAGCCCCCGTCAGATAATGGAGGATCACCAAAGGGATCCTCTCTTTAAGTTTGTATCTCTTGTCTTTTTCCGCGTACTGCATTAAGTCAGGTTTCCGTCTTGAAATTTCGTGAGAACTCGTTGTAATTCTCGGGTTTTTCGTCGTTTCTTATTATAGCGAATTCCATCGTTTCGAAAAGTCCGTCGGTCTCCCTGGCAGCCTTCTTGAAAAGATCCGACATGGTCTTCGGATCGTTGCCGAAAACGCCGCATCCCCAGGCTCCCAGAACAAGGTTGTTGTAACCGCGGCTTGCGGCGACCACGAGCATCCTGAGGATCCTGCCATAGATCAGGGCTTCGTACTCTTCCTGCGTCTTATCGGCTAGCCCGTCTCTGATGTTCGGAGCTGCACACGTCATGACCGCGACGACAACGCTCTCTTCCAGAAGGTTGTTCTCGTCATCTCTTAAGATCTCTACGCGCGGTGTGATTATCACAGCATCCGTGCCGAGATTGGTCATCTGCTTCCAGTTGTAATTATAGAATCTTCTCGCCTGCAGGCTCTCAAGAGAGAACAGGAGTGAACTCTTGCGGCACAAGTCTTCCTCCTGCGCATTTGCTCCGTTCCTGACGCCTCCGCCCGGATGCAGGGCATTTGCAAAATTGAGTACCAGGATGCATTCCTTGCCTTCCCCGGCAAGTTTTCTTGCAATTCCGAAGGAATCTCCGTATTCGCATCTGTATTCGGTAGTGAATCTTCTCCCGAACTGATCGAGAGACGGTATCTCATCTTCGGGCAGGATAACCTCAGCCTGGGGCATCTGAAGCTTTGTAAGCTTGCATTCGGCACGGTTGCCGTTTACGCCGTAAAACCCCCTGCTGCAGATAGAGAGGGTTTCTTCGAGTATCTGAATATTATTTTTCCTGTCTCTCATAATTCAAATTCTCCCTCATTTTATCAACGATATTTTATCACAGCGCCGGTAAAAATGCGGTTACGCGCGAATTTACCCCGAAAATGCCCAAAATAAAGAGGGACCGCACTTTGCAAGCCCCCTCTTCTTTCGATTTTCTTAACAGGGACCGCACTTTGCAAGCCCCCTCTTCTTTCGATTTTCTTAACTTTGATCCTTTACTCTACCATTTGAAAGCCGGCACTTCTGAATATCATCAGATAAACAGCATCCCTATAAGATGCACGAGCAATGCGGCCACCCAGGCAACGGCACACTGGAAGATAACGGTACCTGTCGCAAACAGCGCGCCGCGCTCTCTTTTCACGGCCGCCACGGCTGCGATGCAGGGTGTGTAGAGCAGGCAGAAGACCAGCAATGCAAAAGCATCGACAGGATTCAGAGACGATGTCAGCGATTCCACGCTTCCATAGAGGACCGACAACATCGACACTATGCTCTCCTTAGCAAGGAACCCTGCTATGAGCGATGTAACGATCCTCCAGTCGCCCAGCCCCACAGGCGCGAAGACAGGAGCGATAAAACCGGCGATCGATGCAAGCATGCTCTCTGAATCAGTGACCATATTAAACCTGAAATCAAACGTCTTCAGGAACCACACGATTATCGTTCCGATGAATATGACCGTGAAAGCCCTGGACAAAAAGTCTTTTGCCTTGTCCCACATAAGCCTTGCGACGTTCTTGATGCCCGGCATCCTGTAATTGGGAAGCTCCATTACGAACGGAACCGCCTCGCCCTTGAAAACAGTGCTCTTAGAAACGTATGCGACCAGGATCGCAATGAGTATGCCGAGGAAATAAAGTCCTGTCATTACAAGGCCTGCGTATTTCGGGAAGAATGCCGCGCAGATAAATGCATAGATGGGAGTCTTTGCAGAGCAGCTCATGAACGGTATCAGCAGAGTCGTCATGCGGCGGTCCCTCGTTGAAGGCAGTGTCCTCGTTGACATCGCGGCAGGGACGGAACACCCGAAACCGATAAGGAGCGGCACGATGGACCGACCCGACAGACCTATCTTACGCAGGAGCTTGTCCATGACAAACGCGACGCGCGCCATGTATCCGCTGTCTTCCAGGATAGACAGGAAGAAAAACAGTACAACGATTATCGGTACGAACGAGACAACCGTGCCTACGCCGTTGAAGATCGCGTCTATCACGAGCGACTGGATGGGCGCTGCAACGTTCGCTGTCTTAAGCGCACCGTCAACAAGGTCCGTAAGCATTCCTATTCCGTTTTCCAGGAGATCCTGGAAGAATTTGCCTATGACGTTGAACGTAAGGAAGAACACCGCCGCCATTATCGCGATGAAGAGCGGGATCGCCGTAAACTTGCCGGTCAGGATCTCATCGATCTTTCTCGAGCGCTCGTGTTCCTTGCTCTCATGAGGCTTGACCACGGTCTCCTCACAGAATTTCCTTATGAAGCTGAAACGCATGTCCGCAATGGCTGCGGCGCGGTCCAAGCCCCTCTCCTTTTCCATCTGGTCAACGATGTGTCCGAGCATGTCATGTTCGTTCTCATCGAGGTCTAAAGCTTTCTCAACGAGCGGGTCGCCCTCTATCAGCTTACTCGCAGCAAATCTCACAGGGATCTTCGCTCTCTCGCAGTGATCCTCGATCAGGTGCATTACACCGTGTATCGCCCTGTGGACTGCACCGCCGCTCGCCGTGCTGTCGCAGAAATCGACACGTCCGGGCTTTTCGTTGTAAGCAGCAACGTGGATCGCGTGATTTACAAGTTCATCAATACCTTCATTCTTGGCCGCGGAAATAGGCACGACAGGGATCTGCAGGAGTTCTTCCATTTCGTTGATCCTGACCGAACCGCCGTTGCCCCTTAGTTCGTCCATCATGTTGACCGCAAGCACCATCGGAATGCCGAGTCCCATCAGCTGCAGCGTCAGATAAAGGTTACGCTCAATATTCGTCGCATCGATAATGTTGATTATCGCCGTCGGCTTTTCATCAAGAATAAACTGCCTCGAAACGATCTCCTCGCTGGTATAGGGCGAAAGCGAATAAATGCCCGGAAGGTCAACGACTTCAGTATCAGGGTGATTCCTGATCGAACCGCTCTTGCGGTCGACGGTAACTCCGGGGAAATTTCCGACGTGCTGGTTAGCACCGGTCAGTTGGTTAAAGAGAGTCGTTTTTCCGCAGTTCTGGTTTCCGGCGAGCGCGAAAACGAGCTTGCCCGTATTTACGGGTCCCGCGGCATGCTCTTCGGCGTAATCGTGACCCGCATAGACCTCACCGATCCTCGGGTGCTGATGTTCCTTGGGTTTTGCCGCCTTTTTCGCCTTTGCATTTTCCTGCGGTTTTTCAGGCTCGGGTTCCTCTTTGCGCAATTCGCTTATCTCGATCTGCTCAGCGTCCGCGAGTCTTAAGGTCAGTTCATACCCGTGTATCATGAGCTCCATCGGGTCGCCCATAGGAGCATATTTAATAAGTGTAATCTCAACGCCCGGGATCACGCCCATGTCGAGGAAATGCTGCCTAAGCGCGCCTTCCCCTCCGACTTTTTCAATCACGGCCGACATGCCCGGCTTCAGATCTTTAAGTGTCATAACTGCCCTCATCGAATAAATCATTACGAATTATAGCATTTATAAATAAAAAAGGGACCGCACATCTGCGGTCCCAATGGAACTTATCAAACCGTTTCTTACTTCTTGACCTTGACCTTTCTGCCCGAATTCGACTTCTTGAAATACTTCTTATACTTCTTAACCTTAGACTTCTTGACCTTTACTGTCTTGACCGAAGATCCCTTAAGCGACTTCTTTACCCCGCTCTTTGAGAGCTTAGTGGTCTTTCTTATATAGATCGTCTTTAGTTTCTTGTCCTTGTTAAATGCGTAATTTCCGATCTTCTTAAGTACCGATGAAGTGATCGTAAAGGAACTCAGCTTAGAGCAGTATGCGAAAGCAGATGTTCCCAAGGTCTGTAACCTGTATCCACCTGAAACCTTTGTCATATTCGAGCATCCGTAGAAGGCATAGGAATCAATGGTCACCACATTGGATCCAATGTAGAGAGTCTTTATAGTCTTATCGTTGTAGAATGCTTTTGTGCCGATACGGTTGACCTTATAGGTGATGCCGTTAATATCGACCGTTGCGGGTACTGAAACCGCGGCAGCGGGCGTGACTATTCCCTTCAGGGTAACCGTTCCTGTTCCGTCAATGGCAGGGTTGGTAATCTGATAAATAAATTCATTCACAACCTCTGTGCCTGCAGGCTTAAACAATACGGTTATCTCTGCAGGATTATCAGAATCAGGCATTACGAAATTTCCGTTGCCATCAGGGGACAGTACAACGGTTTGGTCTGCCGACGTCCATGTTATCTTATCGACTACATAACCGTCCTGGGCAGTTACCTGCAACGCGATGATGTCAGTTCCGAAAGTCCTCGTCTTTCCATCAACCGTACCGTTACCAACGGCGGTATATTTAACGTCATAATAGAAATGGAAAACAGCACTGGTACAACCGCTAAACTCTTCAGGCCTGAATACGTCCCGGTTGATAGAGACGGATTCAAGGTTTGTACAATCCTTAAAAGCGTTGTCACTGACAGATGCAGCCTTGTCAGGTATCGAAATGCTCTTGATACCTGTACAACCGTTAAACGCACCTGAGTATATAGTTGACAGGTTTTCAGGCAATTCGATGTTTTCAATGCCTATGCACTTGGAGAATGCCCAATGTCCGATAGAAGTTACCGTATCGGAGATTGTAACATCTTCCAAATTGGAATATCCGTTAAATGCGCGGTCACCTATAGATGTAACTCCATCAGCAATAACAAGTGACTTAATGCTGTCTCTGGCGGGATACCACGGAACAGAATCCACGTCGCCCCAGTCCGCCATTTTTCCCGTGCCGGAAATAGTTAGTGTTCCAGTCGTGTAATCGATCTCCCACGTCAGATTGCTGCTACCGTCGCCACATGTTCCGCTCTTAACCTTAAATGTTGCCTTAATTTCAACGTTTCCGGCCGGCATATTAAAGCTCGTCACTGTTGCAGCGGGATCAGCAATTGCAACCGTTCCGGGGACAGTTACCCACACCCACTTATCGAAAACATATCCTGAAGGTGCGGCACCCGCAGTAATCGTTACCACCTCACCGGCTATGGCCTTAGCCATGTCAGCGGAACCCGAAGTCACTGTTATGCTGAACTCCTGAATAAAGTTGGCATAGACCGTAGTTTCTTTATTGATCGCCGTATCAAAATCAAACTGGTGATCAAACGACGGTTCTTCATACCAGCCGTCAAACCTGTAGCCGTCCTTTACGGGATCAGTAGGTTTTGTGACCTTTTCACCGGCAACAACTGCAACCGTACCCAGCGTTGCCGTTCCGTCAACGAACGTAACATTGAACTTCTGTTTTTCAAATACGGCCTTGATCTTAATATCGGTAACAGGTTTGTTAGGATCTTCAGCACCCACGTAAATCCTGTTATCATTGCTTATCGTTGCCTTGCCTGACAGCACCTGCCACTCTTTGAATACATATCCTTGATTTGGTGTGGCTACCAGTGTCGGGTGCAGATCATAGTAGATATCAGTTGGTGTTACAGAGGCAGAACCATTACCATCATCTGAAAGCGTAATAGTAAACTTCAATGCAACCTTGGCTTCGCCTGAGTCATCAAATACCATTATCGCCTTTTCTTCATCAAGGCTGAAATATTTGGAAGGGTGCTCTCCCTGATTATATGTACTGAATCCGCTTGTAAATCCTTCAGGGCTATACCAATAAGGCGGGATCCTCCATGTGGTAACGCCTATACGGGCTCCATCGGTCAGCTTGCCCGATAAGCGGACTGCACGTGCATCGTATGAGTCATCATAATTATTCTCTGCACATACATTGTTATCTTTTCCGTTCTTCATATTTCCGTATATGTATGTTTTCCCGGAAACACTGATACTGCTTGCATGATTATATATACCGCCAATACAGCAAGCTTCTGTGGTGTTCGTATAATTTGAGGTAATAGTTCCGCTGTTAACATTCAGATTGCAGGGACGACCCTGTAAGTTAGTAATCGAAACTCCGGCTGCGATATTATTAGTTTTACCACCGTTGAATACCGCTTCGTTACCGCATATAGTTCCGCCGTTAATGGTGAAATCCGAACAATACAGCAGAACGCCGCCGGCGTTTTCAAAATCGTTATCATTCGTAGCTTTGTTGCCGACAATAGTGCCGCCGTTCATTGTACCGGCAGACCATTTGAAACGTATTCCTCCGGCATATCCTTTGGAGTATCCGCCCGTGATGATACCGCCCTTAACAACAACATCATTGCCGGTTATAAGATCTTTGTATTTAACGGCCGGCGAATGCGTTGCTTCAGGTCTGCTGTCGTTAATCGTAAGGTTACCGTTTTCATCAACGAAGATAACTCCGCCGTTTGAAGTTGCAGTCTTAAGATTCCTGTCGATAACATATCCGTTAAGATCCAATTTAACAGTACCGGTAACTACAAGAGGTCCATCGCCCGTGCCCGCGGTGATATCCTGCGTAAGCTTGACAGTTCCGCCCAGATTCAGTGCCGTCTGGAGATCAGCCCAGGTCTTGATCTCCGGTGCATAATCCGGATCGGCATAAAAGTCCAGATTGTCGTAATATGCTGTATATCCGTGTCCTGCTGTAATTCCCAAACATACGGCTCCTGAAGGCAGATCAAAGATACGGGACTTCTCGCCGTTAATGTAAACACAGTACTTGCCGATTTCCGGGAAGACTTCGATCTTGATATGGTACCACGTGTCTTTAGTGAAGCCTTCTTTGATCATGACAGATTCACTATCGGCATCTACGAAACCTCTATTCTGGAAGAGGATACCCGCTTCATTTGTATATGATTTGTTCGTAAAGGAAAACCTGAGAAGCCAATCGCTTGTTTCAGTCGATGATCTCGTCGCGGCAACGTCTCCTTCAAAAACGTATCTACCGGTTGACGGTAACAATCCGCTAAGATCAACTATCTGGTCAGATGCCCAGCCGCTCGAACTGCTCAAACTCAGCATCTTTCCGCTTGTAATGCTCTTCGTTACTTTCTGATCTGAATTGCCTGTACCGTTATGGGCCTGACTGATCGGAGAAAGAGCACCGCTGGAGATGTAAGCACCTGAAGGATATGACTCAAAATCTTCAAAATAATACAGATCATAAGGCATCGGTATAGTCAGAACCTTGCTATTGAAACCTTCGCTGACCACCATTACATGGATATACTGTTTCCCGGAACTCATTTCGGACAGATCAATACTGTTGGTTCCGGCAGCAGCCGTTCCGCTGCCGTGAACGCCGCTGCTTGCAGCTTTGATACTCTCCGCTGACGGTGCCGTGCTGTCTGTATTTACAACATAGTAGTAAGTTCCGGCCTCAGTGGAATTGAATTTAACTTTTGCAGTAGCGGCATTGGTTCTATATACGCTATTTCCTGAGAGTTCGGAAGGTTTTACGATCTTATAAGTATCCGTAGAATACAAGCGGACATTATCAAAAATAGAAGTATTCGTCCCACCACGATTACCGGCGCCAAGGCTTATCCATTCGGGGGCCGCGTCTTCTACATCCAACTCACCTCCGGGAATCCAAACATCGTTAAACAGGTAATATGCCTTATTATTGGTACGATCCAGCACCAGCGTCAGTTTGTTCCACGTGCCGTTGGAATAGGTTGTATCCGCTATTATTGGATCGACTCCCTCAGCCAGATTAAGATAGATTTTTCCATCATACAAACTCATTGAACAGATCTGGTTCGTCCAGCTTCCTGAAACTTTTGATGATCCAAATACTAAGCCTCCTGGATCGGATCCGGATTCTGATTTAATATCAACTTCAAACACAATGTAACGTTTGCTGTCAGGTGTTATTGCAGCTCGAATATCTGCAGCCCAACTACTGGAGCCTTGCAGCTGCATTACTTTTCCTGATGAACCATTTTGCTGTTTCGCCGTAATTACTTTCTGATTGGCATTTCCGGTTCCATTGTATTTGATAACAAACGGCGTAATGCCGGAAGTGACAGCAGTATTGTTATCATAGGCATCAAAGTCATCAAAGTAGCAGAAATCATACATCATCGGGATCGTCAAGACACTGCTGAACTCTCCGTTGCTTTCCACAACTATATGACAGTACTGAGCACCTGAACTCATTCCGGTAATAGATATGGGGATCACTCCCAAAACAGCTGTGCCACTTCCGTGAACGCCGCTGTCTGCCGCCTTGATATCTGCAGCAGAAGGAGCGGTGCTGCCTGATGTGACTACATAGTAGTATTTTCCCGCTAAAGTTGTATTTACTTTGACGTCTGCTGTTGATGCATTCGACCTGTAAACACTGGCACCTTTTAATCCGGGTGTCACAGGGTTATTGATCTTAAAAGTATCCGTCGAATAAAGCTTGATGTCATCAAAATAAGTAGTGTTGACACCGGCGTTCCCTGCTCCGATAGTGATCCATTCCGGTTGTTCTGCAACTGAATTGAAACCAGGCCAGAAAATAAGCTCGCCATCCAAGAATGTATAGAAAACATTATTGGTCCTGTCTAATACAAGTTTCAGTTCATGCCATTCGCCGCTGGTAAAGGTTGCGTCTGTATCTATCGAAGCTCCTTCATCATTGATTCCGTATCTGAACTTCCCATCCTGTGTTTCAAAACAACCAACAGCCTTCGACCATTTCCCGCCGGCTTTTGAAGACCCGAACGATATGCCGCCCGGGAAAGTCCCTGAAACAGCATATATACCGGTTTCCAAAACCAGATACTGTTTGCCGTCAGGTGTGATGCTTAATTGCATCGTGGATGCCCAACCGCTTGCCCCCTGTAACTGAAGGACATTTCCATCAGTTCCGTCCTTCTGTTTTGCTATAGTAACCGCCTGATTAGAATCTCCGGTCCCGTTATACTTGAGACTAAAAGGTATATCCGACGAAGTTACCTTCGTTCCGTCTTTATAGCTGGCAAAACCGTCAAAGAAATAAAAATCTTTCGGCATGGCAAACGTTACTACATCGCTGCAGTATGTACCGTCAAACAATACTAAATGGCAATACTGCTCTCCGGAACTCATTCCGGTTATCGAAATGCTGCAATTTCCGGCATAAACTGAGCCGTTTCCGTGAACACCCGAACTTGCCGCTTTTATATCGGCTGCTGAAGGTGCTGAAATGCTCGAATTAACGACATAATAATATGTTCCGTCAAAGGAAGAATTAAATCTTACGGTAGCATCAGAAGCGCTTGTTCTGAACACACTGTTTCCGGTAACTATATATCCTGCAGCGAGCCTGAAATATGCAACAATGGTAATGTCATCATTTGAATCAGGCATTACGCATTTATTGTCAGTATCAAGCTGCAATTCAGCAGGTGTTCCTGACGCAGTACTCCATGTTAATTTATCAAGAACATAGCCGGTTGCAGGCTTGATCAGGAATTCAACGGTATCTGTTCCATATGTCTCGGTCTTTCCGGAAACTGTGCCGTTAGCTGCGCTTTGATAAGTAACTTTGTAGTAAAAATGCAGTTTGCTTGTCGGAATTCCCGGGAAAGCACTTTCTGAATACGAATTTCGATTCAATAAAACAGAAACCAGTCCTTTGCAATCAGAAAAAGCCCCGTTTCCGATCGTAATATCTTTATCAGGGATCACAACTGTTTCAAGACTCCCGCATAAAGCAAATGCCCTGACACCGATCGACTCAACTTTTTCCGGAATTGAAAGACTCTTAAGATACCCGCAGCTATAAAAAGCTTCCATGTCAATGACAGTTACTGTGCTGGGAATGTTGATATCTGTAATCGCGTTATTCTGAAACGCTCCATAACCGATAGAAGTCACGCCTTCAGGAATACTGACGCTCTTAACGTTTTCCAAACTGCAAAAAGCTAATTTGCCGACCGTTGTTACACCTTTTGATATGATTATTTCGGTGATATCGTATCTATTGGGTTTCCACGGCAGATTATCCGGGGTCGTCCAATCGGTCATGGCTCCGGTACCGGAAATAGTCAAGGTGCCTTTTTCATTCAACGTCCATGTCAGATTCGCGCCGCAGGATCCGGAAGCAACGACAGTTCCTCCGGGATTATAATCAGTACCGCTTATCGTAAGCTGTTCATTCGAATAAAGACCTTTGGTGTCTGCATCATAAACAAATGAGACGTTTGTGGAATTACAAACGAAGGTATATCCGCTATTTGCATTTCCGCTGGCATAGCCTTTGAGGAACAAAAGATCCGGAGAACCGACAGAACCAGCATCGCAATTAGTGACATCGACAAGATAGTTCTTGCCGTCATCCATAGTAACGATATTCCACATGTGAGGTCCGGAGCCGGTACCGCCCGTCATTGTTCCGGTAACCGTTATGCATGATACATCCTTCTTGAACGCACTCTGATCGCACAGATATTTAAATGCTTTCGAATAACCTTCGCATACAACTTCTGTACTGTTGTCGTTATCAAAGACAGAGATCAGCTGCCAGGGATCTCCAAACGGAGTGCCGGTGTTATTAGCTGCGGCACTATTATAAGCAACCCTGCTGCAGATCTCCTGCCGGTAGTAAACCAGTTTTTCATAGTCTGATTTACTCTTTGCGGACTCAACGATCGATGCGGCATTACTTATAGCAGTATTAACCCGCTCCATTTTGCTTGAATCAGTTTTATATGATCCGGCTGAATAACCCTGCGCCACCATAAGTTTTATGGTTACTGATGTTGATGATAAAGATAAAACCCAGCTGTAGCCATCGTAATCTGCTCCGAATCCCGGATATGATAAAGAAAACGCGCTATCAGCTGTCTTGTCATACCAATATAATTCATACGGGAAATCTGCAAGCAGAGCTTTATTAATCTTAGCCGCATCAATATCAAGATTCAGAGATTCAAGAGCTGCATTCGTAGCGGCAGCAGTAATACTACCCCCTTCTACGATCGGACAACCAAGTTCGCTTTCGGTCCACGTGGTTTTTGTTAATCCGGTCAAAGGAACATCAAATTCAGTCGATGTATTTTTTCCGTCAGCGACATCCTTTATCTGAGAAGCCAAATAATCATAGATCTGCTTGTTAAAGCCCGTTAATCCGCTGCCGACCGAACTCTTTCTGAGACGCGTAGGAGTCTTATTGAGCTTCTTTTCGACATAAGCGTTGAACAGCTTGTCATTATCGGCCGGGGTAGAATCGTTTGTAGATTCAGTCTTGGGATCGGAGGTGATAACATCTCCCTTTTTATATCCGTCTTTATCGCCGTCATTACCGTCCTGTCCTGCTCTACCTTTACTGTTGGCATCAGACTCAGGAGTCTTTTCTTCATTCTCCTTATCTTCTTCGCCAACGGACTTTGGAGGTTCCGCTTCAGTCGTCTCTTCAGGTTTGGATTCTTCCGGTTTAGTCTCCGCAGGCTGGGATTCTTCCTGCTTTGTCTCAGCAGGCTTGGATTCTGCAGGTTTCGTTTCTTCAGGTTCTGATTCTGCCGGTTTAGTTTCTTCAGGTTTGGTTTCAGCCGGCTTAGTCTCTTCCGGTTTAGTTTCTGCGGGTTTAGACGCTGCCGGTTTCTCAGGCTTGGTTGATTCAGGTTCAGAACTCTCTACAACCTTGGTATCGGCGGGAATGCCTTCATTCTCATCGGCAAATACAAGAGAAGGCATTGCTCCGGCTGTCATAGTCATAACGAGGAAAAAAGCAACTAACTTCTTAAATTTCATAAAAGAGCCTCCTGAAAAAGTATTTTTCAAAACAGACAGGCCAAACCGCACAATCGGCCAAATATTAAAATACATTCATATTTTAGAAAGTTTTTTAATATACTTCAAGGACAAAACATCCGTAAGCGAGAAATCCGGACAAAAAAAGGGCCGCACTTTGGCGGCCCCCATAGATTCAGTTTTTGTATCAGTACTCCGGCTCGAGAAGTCCGTATCCGCCGTCGTTTCTCTTATAAACCACGCATACCGAGTTGGTATCGCTGTCGAGATAAACATAGAAATCGTGGCCGAGCATCTCAAGCTGCAGAATGGCGTCCTCGGTGGTCATCGGGCGCAGAGCGAACTGCTTGCGCTTTGTGATCTTGTCCTCGGGTTCGTCTTCGAAATCGAAGTCTGCGCCGCCGTCGTCCTCAAGGAAGTTGACGATTCCGGGATAGTCTTTCTTCTTCTTAAGGAACTTCGTCTTCTGCCTTCTGATCTGGGATTCGAGCTTGTCGACAGTCTTGTCGACTCCGGTCAGAATGTCTTCATCGCGTGCCTCGGCTCTGTAGATCTTGCCGTCGAGCTTCATTGTGATCTCAATGATCATCTTTGCGCCCTCAGGCCTGATGCGTACATTAAGGGTTCCTTCGTCACCGAAATACTTGTCGAACTTTGCCATCTTTGAGGCGATCTTGTCCTCGAGCCTTGGTCCGATCTTGATTCCGTTGCCCTGTGTTGTGATCTTCATAAAATCACTCCCTTCCGTTTTGAAGAATGCAAAAGGCTTTGACCTTTTAATCATTATAAGCCAACAGTTGCCTGAATTGAATTAATTAACTGTTAATCTTTCAATTCTGCCTTTTTTGAAGGGATGACAAGGTAGAGTACGATGAGTGCCGCGATGCAGATTCCGAGGTCAACAGCAAGGAAGCTTCCGTTATATACCATTGAATAAATGAGTGCATTGTCATAGCCTGCATCAGCTGCATATTCCGCATAGAAGATGACGCCTGAAGCAACGGAACCGATCCATCTGATCACGTATGCGACCACTGCGAAAATAGCAGCTCTTACGATCCCTGCCCTGCGGAAACGGAACAGCGGGTTCTTGATCTTTATCCTCTCTTCAGCCTTGAGTCCTGCGAAGCCTGCGATTCCGAGCGCCGCATAACCGATCACATAATCGAGGAACATCTGGAAAGGGCTTACGAACCATCGCAGGCCGTCAATGAGCTGAAGGATGCTGTAAACCACTGCAACGATGAAGCCCCAGAAAGGTCCGAAGGCCATTCCGTATACGATGATCGGCAAAGTGGAAGCAGGTGTGATCGAACCGCCCATGGGCATCTCGAAAAGAGTGATCTTGGATAATACGAATGCAAGCGCGATAACCACGCCGCCTACAGCGATCGAGAGGATCTTCTCTTTGTTTGAAGTTTTTGTTGTCATAAAAATACCTCCATCCGGAAACCGACCTGCGTCAAATTCCTTAGGAGGAGATACAAGTTAATAGATGTGTTCCCTACGCCGGCATTATCCGTCAGGTTCAGCGGGTCGGCGATTACTGCCCTCTCAGCCTGCTGACGCGTCAGATCACTGCGTGCAAGCTCCCCGTTATTTCCATTGTCGCAAGCAAATATACTACAGACGTCCCAGTTTTACAAGCCTGATAAGACAGGATTCCAGGAATTTCTGGATTTCCCTTTCGTAAAGCGCCTGGGCGTTCTCGTAGCACATCAGATGTTTTGCGTCATTGACCACGACCATACGCTTACGGCATCTTAAGTTATCGTAAATGTCGCTCGCGCCTCTGGGCAGTGTCTCATCGTCCTCTCCGCCCTGGAATATAAGCACGGGAACCCTGATCCTGCCGGAATGGACCGCACAGTCACAGACGTTCATGTCGAATCCGAATCTCGCCTTGCTCATCATCCTGAGCCTGTAGAGCACGGCTTCAGTGCTGATGAACTTGTCCCTCGAAAGATAGTTCCGGAGATAAGACGGCAGAGTATCCACAGGCGAATCCGCGATTATCCCGCATACCTCAGGACAGAAACCCTTCTGTTCCGCAGCAAGAAGAGCGGCAGTTGCGCCTACACCACGTCCAAAGACATATATCCTGCAGTAAGGACCAAGCCTTCTCTTTGCGAAATCAAACCAGCAGTCCAGATCGACGCTCTCGCGCAGGCCCCAGGTGAAGCTCTTTCCGTCGCTCATTCCATGCGCTCTCATATGCGTAATGAGCACGTGACAGGAGATCTTTTTCATCAGGAGCTTTGCGTATGCGGCGACCTCGGTCGGATCCTCGTCATAAGCGTGTACCATGATCAGCATGTTGCGGCATACGGGATCCGAAGACGGCCTGTAATAAGCGGAAAGTCTGGTCCCGTCAAAAGAACCGGTCCTGACGTTTATCCATTCATTCCTGTACGAATAGAACCAGTTACGGCCTCTGCCGTTAATCGTTGTCCTGTCGATCTGGGTTGGCGCCCTGTCAACCTGGGGAAGGGGCTTCGGGCGTGAATATATGCGCTTGAATAAGCGTTCGCAATACCAGAGAAAATAACCGAATGCACCGGCAGCCGCGAGGAGAAGTACCAGCACGGCAAGAACGACGACAAGTGCGCCGGAATTCATCTCAAGTTTTACGAGAGCAGCTTCAATCTGCAACAATTCCCTCCAGGTCGTCGGCCCCGGAACTCAAAAGCCGGCAGCCGTCCGTAGTCAGAACGACGTCGTCTTCGATCCTGAATCCGACACCCCATTCGGGAATGTAAACTCCGGGCTCAACAGCAAGGCAGTTTCCGGCGGCAAAAGCGCGGTCGCGAGAACCGACGTCATGAACGTCGAGTCCCAGAAAATGCGAAGTGTTGTGCCAATAATAGGCAAGAACGTCGTCCTTGCTGAAATTATCATTGATTAAACCCTGCTCCGCAAGCCATTTGCCTGCGATGTCATACATTTGTGAATTAAGGTCCGCAAAAGTCTTGCCCGGAGCGATAAAACCGAAGGCTGCCTTCCGTAATTCCCTGATGAGACCGAGCAGCTTGACGCGTCTGTCGTCATCCGACTTAGGGCGTCCCACAAAATAAACTCTCGAAATGTCCGCGCAGTAGCCGTTGACCCTCGCTCCGACGTCGACCTGGATAAAGGAACCTTCCTTTGCAACGCCGTCGCCGTCTCTTTCCGGATCACTGTGATGCAGGTAAAAAGCGTTCTTTCCGCAGGATACGATCGTCTGGAAAGCAAAGAGCATGCAGCTTCTTTTGGTCATCTCGTACTCGAGTTTTGCGTAGAGTTCATACTCGGTAACGCCGGGACGGATGAGCTTCTTCATCTCGGCGAGAGATTCTTCAGTAACGCGAGCTGCCTCTTCGATCGAAGCGATCTCGGCTTCATTCTTAACCAGTCTTAGTTCGGTGAATATGTTCGAGACATCAAGCGGTTCTCTTCCCTGCTTGCGGTCCCTGTCCGCAAAGTCCTTGGAAGCCTGCATTACAGAACTTCCGTCAAAAGCGAAACGCACTTTGTTATCGGATGCGAGATTAAACGCAGTGTCTGCAAAATCATCCCTGTCGCGGATATTGTCCTCCGAAACGCCGGATATGCGTGCGATATCAGAAAAATCCATACGCTTGCCTGTCCAGCGTTCCTTGAGACTGTCGTGTTCCGGAGCAAAAAGCCACTCGGTCACGACACCGTCCTGCTTACGGATAATGAGCATTAAATCGGGCTTTTCAAGGCCCGTCAGATAAAAGAAATTCCTGTCAGGGAGAAACCTGTACTCCGTGTCGGCGCACATCTTCTTCTCATCACCCGAAAAAATGAAAGCCGCCGTATTGTCTGGCAGCTTTTCCGCGAATGCTTTTCTGTTGTTCTGAAAGAATTCCGGACCGATTACCATTGCTTGACGCCATCCGAACGAACATTATACTCGTCGAACAGTATCGTATTGTTGATGTAATTGAGCGTTGCGCCGGGCGAACGTCTGATGAGACCCGGATTGCCGATTACTATCGAACCGTCAGGCACGTCGAAGTTGACATAGGCGCCGGGCGCTATGAGTACGTTGTTGCCTATATTGATATTGCCGACTATGACTGCGTTTGCGCCGATCCAGACATAATTGCCGATGTGCGGAGAACCCTTCCTCTTGCCTCTGAACTGCGTACCGATGACAACGCCCGTGGAAACATTGACGTTGTGACCAATAACGCTCTTCGGATGGATGATGACACGGCCGAAATGTGCAAGATAAAAGCCCTTGCCGATGTTCGTGTCATAAGGGATCTGGAAATGATATTTACGGCTCAGTCTGTCGAGTCTCCAGTTGTTTACGTGGAACTTGATCTCTGCAAGCTTCCTTCTGATACCGTCAAACTTCTGTATCTGATCGTAATAGTAGCGCGTGCGGCGCATTACGCTGATGTAGCTGAATTCCGGGGATGACCTTCTCTCCTGCAGATAACAGGCGTAGATGTTCTTATAACGCCTGGCATTGCCGGTATACCTGAACAGATCTGAATATATGATGTCCTTAAGTTCGTCTGTCATTCAGATAATTCCCCTCTTAGCTTACGAAAAAATTTTATATCTTTTCGAAAAATAACTCAATAAGCGGAGTACCCGATTTTTTTGTAATATGGCGTTTATCTTTACATGTTTCGACAAAAATTATAATATTTTAATTGGATAGTCAAAAATTAGTGACAAGACCGCATTTCAGGCGGCAAAAAGAAGGTTTTTCATGATGAACATAGAGAAAGAACTCGCCAAGAGACTGATGGATGAAGGCAATGCCGAAGGGCGTCTCGAGGGCTACAACCGCGAGATCAACTTCTATGAGACTGTAGCGAGCGGAAACTCCAGAGCGCTTGAAGAACGTCTCAAATCCTTCGGGGCAAACCAGGTGCTGGGCAAGCTCAGCAACAACGCCCTTCAGAACCGCAAATACCACGCCGTCATCCTGGCTGCTCTGGTCAGCCGCTTCTGCATCGAGCAGGGCATGGAGATCTCCGTCGCTTACACATTGAGCGACATCTATATTGAACTGATCGACAACGCAGGCTCAGGCGAGGAAGTCAGACAGCTCCAGATGGACCTTCTGCGCAATTACTGCCGTAAGATGAACGAGCTCACCAAGAGCAAGGTCGTTTCACGCCACATCGTCGTCGCGATCGACTACATCCGCTCGCACATCCAGGACAACCTTACCGTTGAGTCCATCGCAGATTCGCTTTCACTCAACTCGAGTTACCTTTCCAAGCTCTTCAAGCAGGAAATGGGGATCACGCTCAGCCGCTACATCAGGGACCAGAAGATATCCGTCGCCTGCAACATGCTCCGCCATTTGGACGAATCTTCGCTCACGGTCGCAAATTACCTCGGGTTTTCATCGCAGTCCCATTTCATCCAGGTCTTCAAAAAGACAACCGGCATGACGCCCGAAGAATACAGGCGCAAGAACTATCACCAGAGCTGGATGAACGGCGAATCCGAAAAAGGGGAAAAGTAATCCGGAAACTAATTAAATAGAGCCTCAAGCACGGATCAGACGAATTCCGTGTGCATCGGCTTGCAATCGTATTTTGAATCGTAACCCTTCCACTTTGACGGAAGGACGAGATAAAGTCTCGGGCAGTCGTCGAAAGCCCAGCTTCCCATACGCTTGACGGATTTCGGTACCTTTATGAAAGCGAGCTCGTCGCAGCCGTCAAAAGCTTCCTGTCCTATCCTCTCGAGACCCGACGGAAGATAAACATACTCAAGGTCCTCACAGCTGTTAAAGGCCTCCTGTCCTATCTCGGTAACGGTATCCGGCAGGATGACCTGTGTGATGAGGTCGCAGTCAAAAAAGCATTTCTTGCCGATACAGGTTATCTTCGAGCCGGGCGCGAAAACGATCTTTGAAAAACCGTTAACGCCATAGGGCATCTGTATCGTTCCGCTGCCTGAGATCGTGAGCGTTCCGTCGCGCGATATCGTATAAGTCGCGTCCTTCCCGCAGGAACCGGATCTCTCATAACCGTGGACCGTATCCGCATCACAGATCTTATGCGCATACGAGAAAGCCTCCAAAGGAAGCAGATAGTAATTGTAAGTGGGAACTCCCTCAACGATCTTGCCGTTGTCCCAGGATTTGCCTTCATAAGTTTTGCCGGAGTCGTAGGTCGGGTCAACGAAACGCCATTTCCCGCCCAGGTAGACCGCAGCCCATGCATGGTCCGGCGTCTCATCCTCTTCAAGGTTATCAGCCATCATCTCATCAAAGCATGCAAGGCCTACTCCGAATTCAACGGTCGCGGGGATCCCCTGCGCCCTGCAGAGCGCCGTGAAGATGTTTCCAAAGCCTTCGCAGACAGCCATCCCGCGCCTCAGCAGGCAGATTGCGCCGTCCTGGTATACCATCTTATTGCTCTTGTCAGTCTGGGAGTTATCGTAAGCCATCGCGCCGATGAGATAAGTGTAGATGTGATACACCTTTTCCCAATCGGATTCCGCGCCTTCGCAGATCTGCTTTGAATACTCGATTATTACCGGATCATCGCACTCGATATCGTTCTGCGGCTGAAGGCACTCTTTGAGAGAAACCTCGTCATCTCTTAATTCGGTGCACCGCTCAACGTTGAAAGAGTAGGTCGGCGACTTGTAGAAATGGATCTGACCGTCGTCTCCTAAAAAGATGTAATTGTCATCCTGCGTTATGACCTTGGATCCGAGCTGATAGCTGACCGCAACGAAATAGAGCTTGCCCTTGTCCATATAGCCTTCAAGGTCAACGGAAAACTCGCCGCTCTGCTTCTTGAAACGCCTGACTACACTGCTGCTGTCAGCCTTGCAAAGGGTTATCTCAAATATGTTCGCGGCATCGGTGCTTACGGTGAAGCTAGTTCCCTCAACGCCTATCCTGATTATGCCGCCCTCAAAAGTAACGAGCTCGTACGAAGAAAAAGCCGCCTTCTCGATCTTGGGCTGCTTTTTCTTATCCGCAAAGACCTGCGGGCAGGGCGATACGCTCACTGCCATAACAGCGGTCATAAGAGCCGCAAATACACGCAGGGCCGGTGATCTCATCAGATCTTGAGCGCTTCGGCTACAGCCTCATCAGCAGTCATCTCGGATGCATCCGCACCGGCTCTTGCCTTGACTTCCACGATACCCTCTGCTGCCCTTCTGCCGACTGTGATGCGGAGCGGGATTCCGATAAGGTCGCAGTCCTTGAACTTGACGCCCGGTCTCTCGTTCCTGTCGTCGATAAGGACGTCAACGCCCTTAGCTTGGAGATCTTCATATATCTTCTCGGCAAGGCCCATGATGGCCTCGTCATTTGTCTTTGTGGGAATGACCATGACCTTGTAAGGTGCAACGATGGAAGGCCAGATGATGCCGTCGTCATCGTGGAACTGCTCGATGATGGCTGCAAGTACTCTGGAAACGCCGATGCCGTAGCATCCCATTACCATGTTGTGCTCCTTGCCGTCCTTGTCGAGGTAGATGCAGTCAAGAGCCTTGGAATACTTGGTTCCGAGCTTGAAGATGTGTCCTACCTCAACGCCCCTTGCCATGCCGAGCTTGCCCTTGCCGCACTTAGGGCAGATGTCGCCCTCTTTTGCGTTGGTGATGTCGATGACCTTATCAGCCTCGAAATCCCTGCCGATATTGACGTTCTTGAAGTGATAGTCTGTCTCGCATGCGCCTACGACGAAGTTCTTCATTCCGGCAACTTCAGGGTCAACAACGATGTCGATCTTCTGCTTGAGTCCTACAGGGCCTGCAAAACCTACCTTTGCGCCGGTGATCATCTCAACGTCAGCAAATGCGGCAAGCTCCATCTCCGTTGCATCGTAGATATTTCCGAGCTTTGTCTCATTGATGTCACGGTCGCCTCTGCACATGGCAGCAACGAACTTGCCGTCGATGTTGTAAAGGATCGTCTTAACGAAAGCGTCAGGTCCGCAGTTAAGGTAACCGCAGAGTTCTTCGATAGTCTTAACGTCAGGAGTATGGATCTTTTCGACAGTGAGCATCTCTGAAGTATCAGCTTCGCCCCTTGTCCAGCCTGCCTTCTCCTCGTTTGCGGCATATCCGCATTCATCGCAGAAGCAGATAGCATCTTCACCGACTTCGCTCTTTACCATGAACTCCTGAGAGCCTGAACCGCCCATTGCGCCTGAATCAGCGTCAACGATCGTGTAATCAAGGCCGAACCTGTCGAAGATCTTTCTGTAAGCTACATACATCTTCTGATAGGAGACATCGAGACCTGCCTCATCAACGTCAAAGGAATAAGCGTCCTTCATGACGAACTCTCTTGCCCTGATAACGCCGAATCTCGGACGCTTCTCGTCCCTGTACTTGTGCTGGATCTGATAGAGCGTTACAGGAAGCTGCTTGTATGACCTGATAGTGTCCCTGACAGCCTCAGTAAAAGGCTCCTCGTGCGTAGGGCCAAGGCAGAAGGATCTTCCGCCTCTGTCCGTAAGCCTGAACATCTCGGGACCGAACTTCTCCCATCTTCCGGAGCCCTGATAAGCTTCAGCCGGCAAGAGTGCGGGCATTATGAGTTCCTGGGCGCCCGCCCTGTCCATTTCCTCGCGGATGACCGCCTCGACCTTCCTGTAGGCGCGGTAACCCATAGGCATGAACGAATAGATTCCCGAAGCGGCCTTGCGGATAAGGCCCGCTCTGAGCATCAGCTGATGCGAAGGTATCTCGGCATCTGCCGGGATCTCACGCTGTGTTGCCATGAATAATTCTGAAACTTTCATCTGGAGACTCCTAAATAATAAATATTCGGGAGTAAGTATATACGTTCAGGGCCTTTTTTGCAATTTCAAAACGAATCCCCCGGTTTTTACGCCGGGGGATCTGTAATGCCTTCAGGTTGTTACTTTACCTTGATCTTAAATGTCACCGTCTTTGTTACGGGCTTGTAATCGGCTGTTCCTGCAGCCGTTACCTTGCATTTGATCTTATAAGTCCCTTTCTTAAGCCTCTTCTTAACAGTAACCGTGCCTGTTGAAGAGATCTTGAAGTATTTCTTGAACTTCTTCTTGGATACGCTTACCAGCTTAAAAGTCACGTTACCCTCAGGGTGGCTTATTGAGATTACGCCGGATCTGCTGATCTTCTGTTTCTTTTTCTTAAGTTTCTTGTATTTTACAACGGCCGTCTTTCCTGAAGCGGTCATGTTGTTGTCTTTCTTAACATTAAAATTCCAAGTGACCTTACCGCTGTTCAAAACATCGTTACCGCTGGAATTTGTCGTCAGGTCGGTTTTATTGCCGCCGTAATTCAATTCCTTAAGCGAATCGCAGTCTTCAAAAGCATTTTCCGCGAGGATTTCTACGCTTGCCGGAATATATACTTTTTTAAGGTTGGTACATCCGACAAAAAGATGCGAAGCTACCAAAGTCTCAAGCTTGAGCGGCAGAGAAACACTCTCAAGTGAAGTGCAATCCTCAAATGCATAAGCATAGATAGTGGTTATATTGTCAGGAAGATAAATGCTCTTAAGGCTTGAACAGCCTGAAAATGCTGATTGTCCGATTTCTGTCATGGTATCCGGAATGCTGACACTTCCAAGTTTGGAACAGCCTTTAAACGCATCTGTACAGATCTCCTTAACACCGGAAGGAATAGTGATCTTAGTCAGACTCTTACAACCGACAAAAGTACCGAAACCGATCTTGGTAATCTCGCCCGGAAGCTTAACACTTGTTAGCTTTTCACAAGAATTGAAAGCCCTGTCGCCAATCCTAGTTACACTATCGGGAATGGAAATGCTACTCAGGCTTGTGCATCTTTCAAATGCATTTTCTTTGATCTCGGTTACGCCATTGGCGATCTCAACTGTTTCCAGACAGGAACAAAGCGCAAATGCACTATCACCTATAGATTCCACATTAGAAGTGATCTTGACGCTCTTAAGTTTTTCGAAAGACCAAAAAGCCAAATCGCCGATCGTCATCTTTCCGTTTCCTGAGAAAACAATGCTCTTAACACTATTCTTGTCACTTAAGGAAACGGCAACATTATCATTGATATTTCCTGAACCGGATATGGTCAATACACCTTTATCACTCAATTCCCATTTAATCTTATCGAGAGTGCCCTGCTCGATGATTGCGTTAGAAGCTTTAACCTTATCTTTTACTTCAGGCTCTTTTTCCTCAGCCTCGGCAGGTTCCTGCTTCTCTGATTCTTCAGGTGCCTTTTCCTCTTCTTCAGGTACCTTTTCCTCAGTTTCAGAAGGCTTGGCTTCTTCTGCAGGCTCAGTTGCCTCAGTTTCCTTCTTTTCGGAAACCTCAGGTTCTTCTTTCCCGGTTTCCTTAGGATCCGGTTTCTGAGTTTCGGCAGTTTCCTGCTTTTCAGCTGCTTCAGTCTGCGTTTCTGACGTTGCAGGTGTCTCGTCTGCCAAAACACTTACAGGTGCTGCCAGCATCGAGACACACATTACGGCAGACAAAATGGCCGATGTGATCTTGAAATGAATCATAGATTTCCCCCAACACTAGTAAAGATGAAATACAGTTTACTATATGGAATTCCAGATAGCACCCCGACAAAATTCATAATATTCGTTTTTGTATCCGGATCTGATAAACGGCAGTTTATGTTCAATTACTAAAAAAGCGGGGACCTAAGTCCCCGCCCAAAAAAGCCGTCACAGCTTGAAAAGATCAAAGTCCCAAAATGCCTACGATGAAGAGAACGTCAAGGACTCCGCAGACTAACAGAATGAGGGCGCAAATGATGTAAATACGTGCTCTGCGCTTCTCGACGTCATGCTCTGTCGTGCCGTATTCCGCCTTGCGCGACGGTTGTCTGATCCTGCCAAACGACATGTCCCGAACCGTTCCTCCTCCCTGCCGATGTGATTAGATTATAGCGAGTCCCAATGTGTCATACCTTGCAACGATGTGACAATCCTTTGACAAAATTGCGGAAAACCTTTACTAAAAATCGATTTTGCGTTAATGACAAACTCAAAACAAGCTGAAAACTACGGCAAAAACGCGGACGGATTCCCCGAAATGCCTGGATTTATTGATTTTCTGTTTGAAAAAACCGCAGAAATGCAACAAATTCGGGTTGTGGTATAATAATGTTGGTATTATGCTTTTACAAATCCGTATGATCGTTCTTACGGAAAAGGGAGGATAAAGTTGAAGATACTCGGCATCAAGACGGCTTACCGCCTGACGAAGCAGAAAGTCATGACCGCGATCAGTGTTGTCGTAGTCATGGGTTTGTGCTGCGTTTCTGCCATTGCGGTCGATGCCCTGCTCAACTTCTCCGACGTGCAGGCGCTGAGGGTCGATCCCGACGACGTTATCGACTACTACGACGTAATTCCCGAAGAGTATGCGCCTGACCGTGAAAACAACGGCATCAAGACACCCGTAACTTCAGACACTAAGGCTGCCCAGAAGATGGATTCGAACGAGCAGACCACTACGGAGTCTGAGACTGAGGCACCGGAGACTTCCGAGAGCTCTACGGAAACGGAAGAAGAATCCACCGAGACGGCGGAAACCTCCGAGACAACAGAGGAAACATCTGAAACAACGGCTGAACCGACGACAGAAGCCACAACAAAGCCGAAGCAGACTACTGCCAAGCCTACTGAGACCGCATTTAAGAAGACAGTATATGCAAGAACGACCGTCAACATCAGGACAGGCCCCGGCACCAGCTACAAAGTAGTCAGGAAGGCCACCATGTGGCAGGCGATCAACGTTGTCGCCAAGACTTCCAACGGCTGGTACAAGACTTCTGACGGCTGCTATGTAAAGCAGTCCCTGACGACGCTTTCAACTCCCAAGCCGACGGCGACTCCGAAGCCTAAGTCCTCAAAGTCAACGACCAAGCCTACGGCAAAGAAGACTACAACGACAACCAAGAAGACGACTGTCACAAAGGTCAACGGCGTAAAGTGCAAGATAACTTTCTATGGTCCGGTCCTCTATAAGAGAAAAGACGGAAGCACGTTCTACAGCACGACAACGGCTACGGGAACTAAGTGCAAGCAGGGCCGCACATGCGCTGCTGACTGGAAAGTCTTCCCTAAGAACTCATGGATCTACATCGAAAACGATCCTTTAGGCGGCGACGGCCTTTATAAAGTCGAAGATACAGGAAGATTTAAAGGTAACTGGATAGACATATACGTTGACTCGGCAAAGGGTCACAATACCTGCTATCGAAAGGTTTACCAGCAATAAGAGGGGAATATGCAATCCGAAAAGAATGGTAAAGAAAACAAGAAACAGAAGGCAACCAAGAAAAGAACATTTAAGATAGATCCAAAGAAAAGCACCGGACTGAAGCAGGTCAAGAGCAAGGCCAAGGCCAGCGACAAGAGCTCCGCCAAAAAGCCCAAGTCCGAAAAAAAGAATAAACAGCAGGGTTTTATTCCCGGTAAAGATTTGAAGATTATCCCACTTGGCGGTCTCGGCGAGATCGGCATGAACATGACCGCTTTCGAATACGGAAACGACATGATCATCGTTGATGTGGGCATGAGCTTCCCCGATGAGAACATGCCGGGCGTTGACTGCGTCATCCCGGATTTCACATACGTAAGGCGCAACCAGGAAAAGCTCAGGGGCATCGTCCTGACGCATGGTCACGAGGACCACATCGGTTCCCTTCCCTATTTCCTGCGCGAATTTAAGTGTCCCGTTTACGGCGGCACACTGACTATCGAGCTTGTGCGCCTGAAGCTTCAGGACAAGGGCGTTCCTTTGGACGGTATCACTCTTCAGACTTTAAGGAACGGCGATCACATAAGGCTCGGAATGAATTTCGACATCGAATTCATCAGGGTCAACCACAGCATCGCGGACTCCTACTGTCTCGCTTTGAAGACTCCGGTCGGCGTTATCGTGCATTCTGGCGATTTCAAGATCGATTACACTCCGATCAACGGCAAGACCATAAATCTCCAGCGTTTGGGCGAACTCGGCAAGGAAGGCGTACTGCTCTTCATGTGTGAATCGACAAACGTTGAGGTCGAAGGGTTCTCCCCTTCCGAAAAGCACGTCGGTGAAGCTTTTTCACGCTATTTCAGGAAAGCTGAAGGCCGCATTATCGTCGCGACGTTCTCATCACACGTCCACAGGATGCAGCAGATAATCTCAGCTGCCGAGAAATACGGCAGGCACGTATGCCTCTCCGGACGCAGCATGGTCCAGGTCTTCGGCATAGCGAACTCTCTGGGTTACATCGATATCAAGCCTGACACACTGATCAACATCGAGTCGATCGACAACTACCCTGATGACCAGATCGTCATCCTCACGACGGGCAGCCAGGCTGAGCCGATGAGTGCTCTCACGAGGATGGCTTTCGATTCGCACCGTTCAGTCGACATCCAGAAGGGTGACACGATAATCATATCGGCAGATCCTATCCCTGGCAACGAAAAGCCCATCTACCGCGTCATCAACGAGCTTTATAAAAAGGGCGCGCACGTCATCTACCAGTCTCTTGCAGACGTCCACGTTTCAGGTCACGCTTACAGGGACGAGCTCATGATGCTTCACACGCTCATCAAGCCCAGATTCTTCATTCCGATCCACGGTGAATACAGGATGCTCTGTCTGCACAAGGAAATGGCAATGAACCTCGGGATGGACGAAAACGACATATTCATCCTCGGAAACGGCGACGTGCTCTCGCTTAACAGGGACGGCGCAAAGATAACCGATCACGTGCCCGCCTCCCCCATACTGATCGACGGCTCCCTGCCGATGGACTATAACGACAAAGTCCTTAACGACAGGATCCACTTAAGTGAAGACGGTGTTTTAGCGATCGCGCTGACAGTCGATTCAGTAAGCGGAGACCTTCTTTGCACTCCTGTAGTGAATTCGATCGGATGTCTCGATAACGATGACAACAAGGACGTCATCCACAGCGCCATCGCCCAGAAATGCGAAACGCTCCTCACCTCTTCAGGGCGCCGCGAAGGAAGTCTCGAAGCATTTGTTGAGAAGCGCGCATTCAGGGAACAGCTTAAGAATTTCGTCAGTTCAAAGATAGGACGCCGTCCGATGATCCTCTGCAACATCAGCAGGATAGACACCGACTACTACGAGCGTTACTACGGAGATACCTGAAGATCAGTCCCTGATTACTTCGTTAACATCCTTGACCGCCTGGATCCTTGATACCGTACGGTCGAGCTGTTCTTTGCCCGAAACATTGACCGTAACGTAGATCTTCGCATCAGTTCCGTCCACGACGGTATTGAGTTTAACAATGTTAATCTTCTCTTCATTGATCTTGTCGAGCACGTCCAAGAGCAGTCTGCTGCGGTCCGTGGCGCATACGACGAGCTTGACGTCATAACTGGAGAACTTCGCTTTCGACTGCCAGTGAACGGTCACGAGCCTCTGGTATCTCTCATCGTCTTTTGAACTCTCGCCCTTCCTGTTTATGATGTTCAGGATGTTCTTGCAGTTCGTCTTATGGATCCCTACACCCTTCTCGCGGGTAATAAATCCGATGATGTCGTCTCCATATATCGGGTGGCAGCATCTCGAAATGTGTGTGGAGATAGCCTCGATCCCGTCAACGATGACCTCGTCATTACTGTGCGTACGCTTCACGGCACTTACACGTGATGTCTTGTCTGCCTTTGCAAGTTCTTCAGGTCTTACGCCGGACCTTATTGCGGCAGCGGTCACAGGCTGGTTCGGATCGGCATTCATCGCACTTAGCTTGGAAACGTCATAGGAAGCCACCTGCTTCGTCGTTTCAGGCGTAGGTGTCTTGCCCTTGGCGTTCTTTCCGGTCCTGGACTGGTCGATCTTTCCGAGCTCTATCGGCAGATTTACCGGGCTGTAAACGATGTTTCCCTCAGCCGTGATCCTGTAGCCGAGCGCGGCCCTCTCCTCTTCCGAACAATTGCGGATATAGTCGTCACGGAGGCGTGAAAAGACCTTGGTAACGCTGATGCTTCCGTAACCGATCGCGGCATACATGTCATCGAGGCTGGAGAAGTTGTTCCTTTTCAGGATCGTTTCAATAGACTTATGCATGAGGAGCTTCTCGGGCATGAAACCGTTTCTTCCGATCTCGCTGTACAAAAGCTCCTTACCGGTCGTGATGTTTTCGCCTCTCGCTTCCTTCTTGAACCAGTTGTTGATCTTGGATTTCGCGTTCGGCGTCTTGACGATCTTTACCCAGTCGCGCGACGGGCCTTTTACGAGTTTCGGCGAGCTCAGTATCTCTACGATCTCACCGTTCTGAAGTTCGTAAGAAAGCGGAACGATCCTTCCGTTGACCTTTGCACCGTGCATGTGATTGCCGATGCCGCTGTGGATCGCATATGCAAAATCGATCGGGCACGAACCCCTGGGCAGCTTGATGACCTCATGCTTGGGCGTATAGATGAAGATCTCGTCATCCGGCGAGATGCTCATCTTGAGCGACTCAAGGAACTCGCCCGAATCGGCAAGTTCGCTCTGGGAATCGATGATCTGCCTCATCTCATCCATTTTCCTGTCAAACCTGTCCGCCTTAAACTCGGAAGAGTTTCCTGATTCCTTGTAATGCCAGTGTGCAGCGATTCCGTATTCAGCGATCTGGTGCATCGCGAAGGTCCTGATCTGCACTTCAAAAGGCGTGTGGTTGTGGCTTACGACCGTCGTATGGATCGACTGGTACTTGTTCTCCTTAGGCATCGCGATGTAGTCCTTGAAACGCCCGGGAACGTGCTGGTACATCTCGTGTATGATGCCGAGCACCTGATAGCATTCGATGACCTCGTCAACGATTATCCTGCATGCGAAAAGATCGTAGATCTCGTCGATCGTCTTTCCCTTGTCATGCATCTTCTTGTAAATGCTGTAAAAATGCTTCGGACGGCCTTCAATGTCGTAATGGGTGATGCCGTTCTCTTCAAGCTTCGCCCTGATCTCCGAAACGACCTGTTCCATGAAGTCCTCGCGCTGCTCGCGGTTGCCCCTGACGAGCTTGACGAGCTTGTCGAATTCTTCAGGATGCAGATACTTAAGGCACAGATCCTCAAGCTCCCACTTGACCCTGTAGATACCGAATCTTCCCGCGAACGGAACGTAGATGTCTAATGTCTCCTGAGCTTTTTCGATCTGCTTTTCGGGCGTCTGGAACTTCAGAGTCCTCATGTTATGCAGACGGTCGGCAAGTTTGATAAAGATGACCCTTATGTCATCGGACATGGCCACGAGCATCTTTCTGACGTTCGATGCCTGAATGTCGTCCTTGGAATTGTATATGACGTTGTCGAGTTTCAGATTGAGCTTTGTAACGCCGTCGACAAGGTTAGCGACAGCCTCGCCGAACTTGCGGGAGACCATGTCGAAATCAGCCGGTGTATCCTCGATCGTATCGTGCAAAAGAGCCGCCGCCAAAGTGTTCACATCGACCTTGAGGTCGGCCAGGATGCTTGCGACCGCCAGCGGGTGGATAATGTACAGACTGCCGTTCTTGCGCTTCTGGTTCCTGTGAGCCTTGAATGCGAAGATGAACGCTTTGCGGAGCATAGCGTTGTCTCTCTCGATGACTTCTTCTTCGAGATTTGCAGCGTGGGCATAGCCGTCATAAGTATTGAGGATATCGGAAAACGAGTCCTCATAATCCTCATCGATCACAGGAACGAGCTCATCGTTTTCGAGGTACTCGCGTTCCTTTGCTTCAGCCTCTGCCGCACTCAGGTCTAAGGCATTAGGTTCATCTTTCTTACTTTTGGCCGACATTTGTCACCTTCCTGTAAACCTCTGAATCGCTGAGCTTGACCCTTGTCCCGCCCGGTGTGATGTTGAAGCATAATCTCATCGGTGAGATCTCCCTTAGTTTCAGGAGCCCGCAGTCAGCAAACACTTCGAGGCACCGCTTCGTCTGGAACGGCGTGATCTCCGTCTCGGCATTGTTGTTGATGAGCCTCGCAAGGAGGACGCAGTCAACTGTCGAAAGCGAAGTTCCCGCATACTTATTTATTATCTTATAACACTCCGTGAAGTGTTCGTCACGCGGTACCATCAGCGGAATAATGTCCTCGCCCGGAGCTATCTTTGTGATCTGAACGGGATCAAGTCCGCTTGAATAAAGCTTTTCAGCAATCTCGGCCTTCTGCCACATGAAGCCCTTTCCGGGTTCCGGAAGGATGTCGCTGATGTGCAGGGACAGCGTCGTTTCGCCCCTGAAAGTATATTCGTTCATCGTATAGCAGATGTCGACTATGTCGCCGGACTTCAGAAGATAGAAGTAGTGGCCCATACCGAAACCGACTGCGGACAAAGTGTATTTCCCCGTGCGGTCTGTCAGATCGAGCCTTAAGTGCGCGCCATCGCTCATCGTAGCGATCTCCCTTATTACGAGATCCCTGGTAACGAAATTCGGCTTAGCGTTACCGATTCCGAATGGTCTTAATCTGCATATCTCACGGTAAGATTCAAAGTTCACTGCGGAAGGATCGAGCTCGCATTCTACTTCGATCGAATTGTCACTGTCGTCAGAACCGGCGCTGCCGCTTTCTTCAGCAAGCCTTTTTGCTTCAGCTTCCAGAGCTTCCATGAAAGCTCCCATGCCTTCCTTCCTGACAAGCATGCCTGCAGCCTTCTTATGGCCTCCGAAATTGACGAGCTTGTCGGAAATGCCTTCGAGGCACTTGAACAGATCGAACTCGCCGAAAGCCCTTCCGGATCCTTTTGCGCAGCCAGGTTCGGTCGCATCGTCAGTAAAGACAAGTGCTGATCTTCCATAGAACTGTGCAAGCTTGCCGGCAACGATGCCAAGCACGCCCTGATGCCAGTTCTTTCCGTAAACGACAACAGGTCCGCAGGTGTTCGTAAGGCTCCATCTTTCAGGCCTGTCAGGGTTCTCCAGCTGGGCTCTCGCCTCATCGAAGACCTTGGCCTCTATCTCTTTACGCTCTTCATTCTCGCGGGTAAGGTCATCCGCAGCGCGCTTCGCCTCAGACGGATTGTTCTCAAGGAAGAGCTTGAGCGCATCGGAAGAATCGTAAAGCCTTCCTGCCGCATTGATCCTCGGCACGACGTTGAACGAGATAAAGGTCTCATCAAGGGACTTGCCCGGGTTGAGCAACATCTCGTTGATGACCTTGACACCAACGTTTGAAGGGTTCTCCATGCTCTTGAAAGCACGCTTTATGATCGTCCTGTTCTCATTGGTGACGGATACCAGGTCAGCGATCGTTGCAAGTCCCGCAAGTTCTACCGCCTGACGCCACAGATTGCCGTTGACGCCGTGCCTGCCGTCTTTACCCAAAGCCTCGACCAGCTTGAGAGCTACTCCCGCACCGCAAAGCTCCGTAAAAGGATAAGTGTTGTCTGGCCTCTTGGCGCAGATGACGCAGTCAGCCTCAGGCAGATCGTCCTTCACGTTGTGGTGATCGGTAACAATGACCTTTATACCGCGGGACTTCAGCTCAGCAACGGTATCAAGGTTCGTGACTCCGCAGTCGACCGTAATGACCAGGCTCGGGCTTTCCTCGATGACCTTGTCCATTATCTTTTCGGTCAGACCGTAACCATGCTCGGACCTGTGCGGAACAATATACCTTACGTCAGCATTATGGCTTCTGAAATATCTGACGAGTATCGCTGTCGCGGTAACGCCGTCACAGTCGTAATCCCCGTAAACAAGGATCCTCCCGTGACAGTCTATCGTCTCATTGATAATGTCGACAGCCTTGCGCATGTCGTTGTAAAGAAAAGGATCGTGCCAAACGCCGGCATCTTCAGCCAAAAACTTCTCGACTGACTGATCTTCCGTTATGCCACGATTCTTAAGTAAAACACCAAGGAGCGTATCAGCATCCGATATTTTTTCAGATGCCGATAAGCGCCAGTTCTTACCGGTCAATAACATATAACTATTCTCAACTTTACCTTTATTGACCTTATTATAACGAAACGCTTTTAACTGTGCAAAACTAAAGGATTTCTGATTAACTGCCTGTCACAAACAGTCCCGTTTTTCGCAAAAAAGTCCCAACTTTTCCGAAAAATCTTGAAACTGGGTTTCACAATGTCTTAGCATAGGGCAATAATGTTATGCGAACATTTATTAGTGACAGTTATTATTTGACCAACCCGCAAAATCAATAAAAACTTGAATTTTGCAGGTAGATTTTTTAAGTTCCCCTTCTCCGCATGACAAAAACTACCGTCTATAAAACGAAAATGCCATTCTTGACGGTAGGTTTAGAAAAAACAGATCAACAAAAGCCACAAAACATACCAGCAAAAATACAAGTTACCGATTTTTTAACGGTAGGTGATCTATTTGGCACTTGAAAAAGAGGAATAGTAATGGAGAATCTCGACTCGGCAATTAACGCGTTAAGACATCAAAAGCAGGATATCGAAAAAGAAATATCCGAGTTACAAAAACGAATCAGTAATGCTCCTGAAGGCTCAATCCGAATGGAAAAGAAATACAAGCAATATCAATACTATCTACGGAAAAATACAAAAGATTCTCGCGGCACGTACATACCGAGAAAAGATAATGACTCAGTTATTCTTCTTGTTCAGAAGAACTACGACATAAAGGTTTTAGAAGCGCTCAAGAAACAGCTTAAAGCCATAGAAAGATTCCTTAAAGACTATAATCCGAACGCAAAACAACAAGTTTTTGATAAATTGAGCGAACCAAGGAAGAGCCTGATCAACAAAGGTTTTCTGACCGACAAAGAGTTCGTACAACAGTGGCTGAGCAAACCATACAACAAAATGGTTTTTGGCAAGGATAATCCAGAATATTACACGTCAAAAGGCGAACGTGTAAGATCCAAATCAGAGCTCTTGATCGCCGAGGCGCTAATCAGATACAACATTCCTTTCCGATATGAATATCCCGTATATAACAACGGCGAGTTAATGGGTGTGCCGGATTTCAACTGCTTAAATGTCAGGACTCGAAAAGAACACTACTGGGAACATTTAGGCATGCTTGGAGACCCGAATTACTTAAGCAAAAACTTGAAAAAACTCGAGCGGTACACTCTTGCAAATGACTTCGATGAATCCGGTCTGATCCTGACCATGGAAACAGCAAACCATCCTATTAATACGAAAGTAATAGAAAAGAAGATCAGGCGTTATCTGCTTTAATTCAGTCAATTAAGCCGCAGGACAAAAAGCCCTTTCACGATCTCATCTGAACCTGTCTCTCAGTTTCTTCTGCTTGTCGAATATCAGGTTGTACTGGATCATCTGAAGCCGTTTTAGGTCATCTGCATACGGAGTAGCTTCAGGCGATGAATAATGGTTACCCTCTTTGTCCCAAATACCCAGAGCGGTAACTGCAGGCAGGCGGTCATGCATATAAAGAAGGTACCTGTCGTAATCGGAAAGCTTTATTCCGGCAACGTCAAATACCGTGCTGGCAAAATAATTGGTCGACAGCGTATTCAGCTTGCCGGTCATATCCTCTTCTTCGATGTCGTAATTTGCCCAGATGACGTAAGGAACATAATATTTGCCGTAATCTCCTGCCGCATCTTTATTCACATGACCTTCAAGGACCTCAAGCGCCTTGTTGTCAAATGACGGCTGATGGTCGCCGTACATCGCGATGATGGTCGGTTCGTCACAATTAGAGAAATATTCGATCAGTTCTTTAAAGGCATTGTCACTGACCTTGATCAGGGACAGGTAGCTGTTTATGGAATCGGTCGCTTCAAAGTTTGTGACATACACCTTGTCAGCTTCCGAAGGCGTATATGCCTGAGTATATCCGCCGTGATTCTGTATGGTTACATTGAAGCAGAACCAAGGCTTGTCAGACGTCTTCCGCCATTCCTCATACATCGACTCTACGCGCTTATAGTCAGCAGAATCACTCAGATAATCACGGATAATGTCGCTCTTAGGGTGAGCTGTCCTGAAGTCGTCCTCAAAATGCACCTCATCAAATCCGAAGTGACTGTAGACCTCCGAGCGCCTATATCCTGAAGTGTAGTACGGATGGTAAGCGACCGTATGATAAGGATTCGGCTGATTCTTCAACACTTCAGGAACTGACGGAAGATCGGAATTCACATATTGTGTATAGGGCACGGAACCATAGGGAAGAAAACCGAGCGTTGACCTCAGCAATATCTCAAACTCAGTATTTGCTGTCGGACCTCCCGTCAATGACATGTTGAGATATCCCTTGCGCGTATTCTCGGTAAGACTGCGGATAAAAGGCATGTAATCCTGATTCGTCTTGATGTCATAAGGTATGGAAAGATCAGCAAACGCTTCGTTCTGGATAATGATGATGTTTGGCGAAGAAACGGCCGCCTTCTTTTCAGTCACCTTTTCAAAAGCTTCGTCAGCAAGCTTCACGTCATACCCTTCAAGCGTAACCTTCTTGATCGAATTCATGTTGCTCATGAAATAGGCAAGGTATCCGGTGTGCTTAACATTGGTGTTATAGTCCCAGCCGGTACCGAAAACGTTGTGATAGAGCCTTCCGTTTCCGAACGTGACTATTACGCAGGCAATGATCGCTGCACCGATCCCGGCACGGATCCCGATCTCCTTGAGCTTGGGTTTATCGTGCTTGGGAAATTTCAGGATTATGGTTACGGCAACTGAGATAATAAGTATCGCAAGAGACAACCAGAACCAGAAGTAAGGTTTGTAGGTATATTTTCCCGCGACTTCCAGCGCAGTTCTCACCACCGTAAGATCGCCGAACATTACATAGTTTCCTCTGAACTGGTAAACAACGTCGTTAACGAGTCCGATTAGATATGACAGACCAAGACTCACAAAAGCACCGATCTTCACGTTGCGCGTGATCACATCGATAAACGCCTGCAGGATCAGCCAGTAAAGGATGTTATAGATCAGCATATATGACACCATGTTCATCTTGGAACCGATCTGATACTCGACCAACATGCAGGAACATACGGATATCGCAAAAACAAATACGGCTTTGTAAAGATATGGATGAGCTTTAGGGAAACTCTTAAAAGCTTTGATAAAAACCGGCCAGTCAAGGATAAAAGCACCCAGGACTACAAAAGCCCCTAAGATCCTGAAAAAGCTTACCCAGTGACCAAAAGAATAGTAATTGGTAAACAGTTCATGCCCAAACAGCGTTTTAATCGTCAGTATGTAATAGAAGACGATCAATCCGAAAACAAGTCTTAATAAAGGGATCATTGACTTCAGTCTCTCGGCTTCTTTGTCTTTGTTCCGGAAAGATATGCGATATCTGACTATCACAAAAACAATAGGAAAGAGCACAAACGCCAGGATCAGCAAACGGGCGATATAGGTATCTCTCATGGATCCCAGAACGCCAAACTTTTCTTCTCCCGAAAGATATTTTTCGCCCAAGCTGCGCATGGTGTCTGCAACAGATGAAGTACCACTTCCGCGGTTCGAAGAAATGAACTTAAAACCGCTGATGATCATTCCAAGGCCGTCAATAAGAATATAAGCAATGACCACCAGCATTGCCTCTAATGCACATATAAGATTCTTTTTTACAGGTTTTCTCAAGATCAGATCTCTCACAATCCAGTCAAAATAAGCTTGTTTGAATTATAAACTTTTTTTGTTTCTCTTGCTAATAACAGGCAAACGAAAAAGGCCACCCGTTTGGGTGGCCTCGAATCTCTTATCAATGCTTTCTCTTGCGAGCTGCTTCAGACTTCTTCTTTCTCTTTACTGAAGGCTTTTCATAATGCTCTCTCTTACGAACCTCAGCGAGAACGCCGGACTTCGCGCAAGAACGCTTGAACCTGCGAAGCGCACTGTCAAGGGACTCATTCTCCTTAACTCTAATCTCAGACATCTTTATCCCCCCTCTCGTGCGTGGAATTCAAACTCGCATATTATATAGGACGCCCGTAAATAAGTCAAACCTTTATGTCAGAACGGGATGTTGACTCCAACGAGCGTCAAGACGTCCTTGAGAAGAAACGCTGCGATAAAAGCGAGCGAAACGGCCGGTGCAAGCGAAATCTTTCTCTTTTTAGACCTGCAGACGAGTGTGAAAACGATAACATTCAAAATACCTATGACAACTGCAATAATAGCACCGTCAATGCCGAGGAAGAGCATAAGACACATGGCAAGCTTGGCAGGGCCGTAACTGACCTTTAACTTTACGATCTTACCCACAATGGCGGTTCCGATGACCATTGCAAAACCAACGATTGCAGCAGAAATCACGCTTTCAACGGCAAACTGCTGAGTGTTATCCCTAAATCCCACGGTAATGATCCAGACTACAAGTATCGCAGCCAGGAACCCGTTCGGAATTACACCTGAATCCCAGTCAGCCAGCGACAGTCCGAGCAGGAGCATCTCGAGCGCTAAAGCCGCTATAACCGCCGCGTCAACCGAACCGTGAAGTGCCAGGGTGCCTGCAAACAGCAAACCCAGTAGGATCTCGAAGATCAGATCCCTCGGCGGAACCTTTGATCCACAATACCTGCACTTACCCTTCAATGCGACATAGGAGATTATCGGAAACAGGTCTGCAGTGGACAATTCGTGCCCGCATGTATCGCAGTGGCTGTGACCCATTTTCCAATCTTCACCGCGCACAACACGCCATGCCGTACATGTGATAAAGCTTGCGAATACCGCACCAAACAAAAACGAAAGAACAATCAGGTAGATGCCGATAAAAGGCATATCAAACAAGGGGTAAGAAAAAGTCAAAGATCATCCTCCGATCTGGTTATTTTTCCGTGAAGTAACCGGCTGCGCCGTCCTCGTCTATTCTAGCACGGCTGCCCCATCTGTCATTATCACCGGTATACGAAGTACCATTCGGTCCTTTGAGTTTCTTATCGAGCTTAAACATTTCAACACTCGTGAGGTTAAGTCTGTCGATGAAATTCGTCTTATAATCAAAGCCCGCCTTGACATAGATCACAGTAAGGTTGCGGTTCTCATTGAACATCCACTGAGGAGATCCCGTTATCTTACCGAAATCCAGACTGCTGACATCGATCTCTGACAGACCGGTACCGGCAAAGGTGGACTGTGCATCAGTAATATTGCACAAAGTATTGAAATTCTCAATATTCTGAATAGCCGTAAGATTCCACCTATTTCTGAACATACGGTATGTTACGGTTTTTGATGCTTCATCAACAACAATTTTATCTCCTGCAGGAAGAACGATCGTGGTGACCATATCCTTCGACTTGTTTACATCTTTCTCATCACAATTGAACATCTCGTAGAAAGAAGATGCCTTTGAGAAATCAAAATTGCTGATGTTGATCGTATACTGTGCAGCCGAACCCGTCTTATAGCTGAAGTTATGGAACATACACTTATACGTGGTGACGTTATAAGTATTCCAATTTGTCCAAGTGGAAGAATCGAAACCATGCGCAGAAACACAGCCATCAAACATGCTTTCCATCGAAGTGACATTCGTTGTGTTAAGTGCTGACAGATTACTGAAATCTTCCATAGCGGAGCAGTTAAAGAACATTTTGTACAGCGTGGTCGTCCTGACCGTATCACAGTTTTCGAAATCGACCGTTGTCAGACTGGTGCATCCTGAGAACATCTCGCTGAGGTTCTTGGGAGCCTTAAATCCCTTTGCGATAACCGTCTTTAAGCTTGTGCAGCCCATAAACATCTGGGATGCAGACAGGTAATTGTCTCCAAGATCATATGCACCGAATTTCGCATAGGAAATGTCGAACTTCTCAACATTTGTTTTCTTGATGAAACGTCCTTCCAGAACCGTCATTGCTGACAGCGAAGCTTCCTGCAAGTATACTTCCTTAAGAGTACTGTACGGGAAGAATGAAAAGTCTTCAGCACCATCAAGTTTTATCCTATTCATGTAAAGATGTGTCAACGAAGCGCCCCTGAACATATTATTGAATCCGCTTTCAGCAGTCTTGCACTTCGAAAGATCGACCTCATTCATGTACACAGCCTTGAGCGATGAATTGGGATTCAGGAATTCAGTTATCTTGGTGCAGCCCGAGAAATCCGATCCGCTGAGATCGAGACTGGTCATATTATTGCAATTATTAAACAGACAGTTGATAGTCTCCGCTTTTGGAGCGCTGATATTCAGCTTAACGTTCTTGAAGCCGGGACAATAAGTAAACAGATTATAGATCCCGGTAAGATTCGGGAAAGAAAGCGCGGGAGCTTCGGCATCTGTATGTGCATCAGTATTAAGAATGAAATTCTCAACTTCAGAAAGATTCTTGCAATTCTGGAACATGCCATTTATGGAAGTAGCATTTTTAACTCCGCCCGTTGCAGGGAACGTGATCTTGGCAGCGCCTGAACCATTGAACATACTGGTCATAACGATGCTGACGTCATCGCCGGTATTGAACCTGAAACCACTGACATCAATGACATAATCATCAGAAGGAACATCAGCTCCGGTATTAAAGAACATACGCGAGAAATCTGTTACTGAAGTCGTTGTCCAGCTGTTTAATCCCGTGATGCTGTTCAGTTTCTTGCAGTCTTCAAACATAGACGTGACTGACGTGCATCTGTTATTAATCAAACCGTTAAGCTCGACCTTCGTAAGTGCATAGCACTGATAGAACATCTTCTCTGCCGTCCATGAACCGTTTACACACACCGTACTGCCGTTCATATACACTTCAGTAAGCTTCGATTTGGACTTGAACAGATTGTTTACACTGGTTGCGTTAGGTGCATACAAGTTGTTGAGGTAAACGACCTTTAAACTGCTGAGACCGGCAAGCAGATTCGAAATATCGGTAACTGAAAGCTTCAAACCGCTGAGATTAATGGTCTCAAGATTGGTTAATCCGTTAAACAGATTTACATTATTATATTTCACAACAAAAGTATCATTGGTCAACGTCCAATTGCTGAAATCAGCCGATTTAAGCGACTCACAGCCTTCAAATGCGTTGGAAAAATACGTAACGCCTTTGAATTCAATATTATTGAAGTTTTCCAGATTCTCAAGGTGGTCACAGCCCGAAAATACCTGCTGCATCATATCAAGATCATTCATCTTCTTGAACTCGGTATTTGTCGGGAATCTGATCGTTTTGATATGGCTTGTCAAAGCAGCATCAGTAAAGAACATCTTATTGATGCCGATAATATTATTGTTAGCATTCGTATCATGATAATAGTTATGGCACTTTCTGAAATCAAAACCGCTCACATCGATAGTGACATCAGGGCATGAATCATCACATGCGAAGCAACGGAACATACCGTCCATCGTTTCTACATTGGATGTATTCCAACCGAGTTTGACCAACGGCATTGAGACCTTCTTGCAGTTCATGAACACTCTGTGCATATCTTTCGTGACGCTGGTATCAATGTTGTCGAGACCGGTGAACTGCGTTACGTCAGAGCAATTCATAAACATACTGCCCATGATCGGGTTGCCGTTAAACGCGCCGGTATCACTGAGGACATATGCGACCTTGCTGCCGTCAGCAAAAGGAACTATATAAAGCTTATAATCGGAAACGGTTTCATAAGTTCCGTCTGCTTTCTTTCTTTCAGCAACAGGAATTGCAGCAGCAGAACCCAGATACGACTTATAATCATCATATTTTCCGAAGATAAAGCTGGTTATACCTTTGTTTTTTACATGCGCATTGAAATCAGGACCCGGAATAAGCCTGACCTTGGCAGTATTGTTGTATTTGACAATATAACCGTTTGCGGTCTTCGTTATAGTCCGCTCATAATCTGCTATCGTATTAGGAGCTATAGCCAGTCCATAACCGTTTTGGGTATTAATGTTCTTAAATACAAATCTCTGGTTATCAGAGGATCTTACATCACTGACCGTGTGTATTCCGAGAAGGGTACTGTTATTATCCCTGAGCGTAAAAGTGAGTCCGTTTTCAGGACGCTTATCAGTAGCACTATTATCGTTCCAGACAACTTTGACTTCGAAATCCCTTAAAGTGGGAGTAACCGGATGGTGGCTTCCGCTTCCCTTACCTGAACCGTTGGCGGCAAAACTAAGAACAGCGGAACGTGTATAAAACTCGCCGTTCTTATCTATAATGCTGATCTTGCACATTACATATGCAGGATACTCGCCATCCTTATATTTCAGATCATAGAATTTCAATTCAACTCTGAAATCGCCATAAGTCTTAGCCATGACCGGATTGGTGTAATCATATGACTGAATGGGGAAGATTCCATTCTCATCTTCCTTTGCCTGGTAATAGCCGAAGTGAACGATGCCGTTGGCAAGATTCTCTTCGCCCGAATCGATCAGAGTATCGATCGAATGAGCCGTATTGCCGGGCGTCAGAGGATTAGCTTCAACATCCGGCTGATTTTTGTCTTTAGAAATACCAACGGCTGCATAAATGGCTTCGGTATAGTTATCATTTCTTCTGAAAACAAGAGTGTTTCCGGAATCCAGATTAGCAGCATGTTCAGTGCCTGTAAGCTGGCGGTCATCGGCACCGGACAGATCCGTTATCCAAACATCTGCCTTCTCTTCATGCCTGACGTCATCGCATTCCTTGCGGATAGAGTCGACAAGAGTATCGGCCAGAAGCTGAGCACGAGCAAGCTTTAACGTACTCCTGTAAGTTCTCTCAATAGGATTGATGAGCATAACGCAAAGAACGGCAAAAATAGAAGTCAAAGTCATTGCGACAATGAGCTCAACCAATGTTATGCCTTTCTTTGTATGAGTAATCATTTTTCGACTCCGTTATGATAGTATTAACTCAGATCCGCATCGTATACACAATAAATGCAATTATCGCCGCCACCATTAGTTTGGGCGGAATATATTCTGTACTTGAGCAAATCAGGTTGGCCGTCAAGCTCATCATTTTGCGGACTGCCAGCATGTGCGCCGCCTCCGTTTGAGGTTACCGTATCCAAAAGATCTTTCATCGCACTGTCGCAATCTTTGGTCCTGTCAACTGCATATCTCTCGGCGTTATTCGAGAATTTCATACCCTGCGCGAAAAGCGACATAACGATAGTCAGGACCATAAATGCCACGACTACCTCAGCCATAGATTCAGCTTTATTGGCAAAAAGCGCCTCTTTTGTCTTAGCTATGATCTTCATGCGGCATACTCCTTGGTATAAATATATTGTGCTTTGCCGACTATTGCAGTAACTTCCAAAACCTTAGCGCCAGACTTTATGCAAATATACGCTTTTACTTTAGCATTGCGAAGTTCAGGGATCTTCTTCCACTCTTCATCTTCCTCAGGATCATCTTTCTTAGTAGGATAAATACGCTTATCGGAAACAATTGAATCAAGATCGTATTTCCCTTCATCGATAAGAGCATCGATTGATGCACCGAGACTTGCGGCCAGCTCATATGCCTGATCCTGATTGAGCTGTCTGTTGGCAGATGCCATGAAAGTAGTTGTCGCCAATCTCAAGATAATGACGGACATAAGGACTAAGATTGCAAGTATGGAAACGAGTACCAGACTGGCACCCTCATTATTACCGAGTATAGCGGCTGTCCTTTTGATCAAGTTGTCGCGTCTCATACGTTTCATACGATTCCCCTATTATGACAACTACACCCTTATTAATTATACATTATATATAAAATAATAAAAAGATGGTATTAAGTGTTCTTATTTGAAATACTTAAGGGAAAAGCCGGGGATTGCTCCCCGGCTCTTTTCTGAAAAACAATTCCAGTTACTTAAGTTTTAATTGTTCAGACTATTAATAACCTGTAGCTGTCCAAGCTGTGCCGTCCCAAGAATATGTATAGCCGTTGATGTCTACTGTACCACTCTGGATGACACCCATTGAGTTAGCCGTAAAGTTGATATTCTTTACCTTGCTTGCATTAGCTCCGATCAGTTCCAGAACGTTTGTGCCATTACCTGCACTGGTTGATGAAGTAATAGTAAACGTTGTCTTTGCTGCCGATGCAACAGCGTACTGATATGTAGCTGCTGACTGAGCTGCTGTGAGGACTGTTGCTGCCATCTGATAGTCCTTTTCCTGTCTAGCTCTCTTGATGTAGCCTGTAAGTGCAGGAACGAGCATAGCTGCGAGGATTGCAAGAATTACGAGGACTACGATGAGTTCTACTAAGGTGAAACCTTTCTTTGTTGACTTGATAACCTTTTTCATTTTCTTTTCCTCCTTCGTTGTATTCACCCTTAAGGTGAGTTTGTGTTTATTTGTCAAATACGCTTGACTTGCTTGATGGTTACACTATAAACCATTGCCAAACAAACTTCAACACATTTTCGCCACAATTCATTGTTGGGTAACATATTGTTAACTCCAAACCGCAAAACCCCTTGTTTGCAAACGGTTTGTAAACGGAAAGACTAAAAAAATGTCCTGAAGATCTCGAGAAAAACAGCCCCGAAAAGCTCTGAAAATGCACATCCGAGGGCCAAATATGGCGCCAATTTGACTTTTCCCACTGCACCCCTCTTTTTTGTGAACAAAAGATAAACGCCGTATATTCCGGCTGTCAAAAACGCTATCAGACCGGCGATTATGGTCTTGTCAAGCCCCAGAAACAGCCCTGCAGCGGCCATCATCTTGATGTCTCCGCCGCCAAAACCGTTTTTGACGATCAAAGCAGCTATCAGCATGGGCACGGACAATACCAACGCACCGCAAAGGCAGCTTATAAGGCTTTTGGGGGTGATACTTCCGGTAAAGAACCGGACTATACCCAGGATGGCGATCAGCACAGAAAGCATGTCAGGAACTATTCCTCTGTTTATGTCAGCGGCAGCGCAAGCCGCCATAAATATCAGGAACAGAGCGGTAATGACCGTTGCCCACTCATAACCGCATACGATAACTGCGGAAGCAACGGCAACAATGGTGAAAATATAAAACACGGGAGTGAAAACCGCTCCCATGTCTTTAATAAAGCTATTAACTTTATTATTATCAGTCGTCATAATAAGCGACGCGCTCGAGTTCCTCCATGGTTGTGATGCCCTGTTCCACGAGCTGGATGCAGGCTTGCTTGAGTGTGATCATTCCCTGATGCTCGATGGCGTATTTCTTCATTTCCTCAGCCGTGGCATTTGCCGCGACCATCTTACGCATATTCTTGTCGATTACGAGGACTTCATGAATGGCGGTACGGCCTAAATAGCCTGCACCGTGGCAATGCGCACATCCGACCGCTTTCTTTGCGTTCGGGATGTCGTGGCCGACGAATTCGATCTGGGCTTCCGTCAGACGTTCAACACGCGCGCAATGCGGGCATACCTTACGGACGAGTCGCTGTGCGACAACGCCTGCAAGAGCCGAGGACAGAAGATATGGCTCAGAACCCATGTCAATGAGTCTTACGACCGTCGAAGCGGCGTCATTGGTATGGAGCGTTGAAAGAACGAGGTGACCCGTTATGGCGGCTCTGATGGCGATCGTAGCGGTCTCTGCATCACGCGTCTCACCTACCATGATTACGTCGGGGTCCTGACGCATAAGGGCACGAAGACCGATCTCAAAGGTAAGGCCCGCCTGGGGATGAACCTGAACCTGATTGAGCCTCGGGAGGTTCTTCTCGACAGGATCCTCGATCGTACTGATATTTACCTGTTTGTGCGACAGGGAAGCCAGCGCGTTATAGAGCGTAGTGGATTTACCTGAACCCGTAGGGCCCGTGATATAGATAAGTCCGTTAGGCATCTTTAGCATTTCGCTGAACTTGTCATAGGCATCCTGAGCCATACCGAAGGTCTCGTTGTGGTCGATCTCAACGACCGACATGATGAGACGCATAACGACCTTTTCGCCGAATACCGTAGGGATAACGTTAACACGAACGTTAACGATCTGACCCTGGATCCTTACTCTGAAGTGACCATCCTGAGGAATACGGCGCTCAGCGATGTCCATCTCGCCCATAATCTTGATCCTTGCAACGAGCGAATCCTGAACGTTCTTCTGGAGCGTAATGTAATCGAGGAGCGTACCGTCGATACGCATTCTGACCATAACGTTGCGCTCAAACGGCTCAATGTGGATATCTGAAGCATTATCCTGGAAAGCCTTGTCGAGGAGCGAGTTAACGAGGTTTATGATAGGCGCATCATCGGCACCGGCGCTCGTATCGATGACGAGCTCATCGATGTCCATGCCCGTGGCAGTGATATTGGCATTCTCTGCTGCGGCCTTGGCCTTGATCTCTGCATACTGGTACTCGATCGCGTTCTTTAACGGCTCAAGCTCTGCAAGAACCGTATCGACAGGAAGACCTATGGTCTGTCTGATGTCTTCGATAGCGTAAAGGTTCAGCGGATCGTTAACAGCAAGGATGACCTGTCCGTCGTTATTCTCGATGGGCATCATGATATACTGCTCGGCCATCTGCTTGGGGATGAGCCTTACTGCTTCGACATCGATCTTATATGTCGAGATATCGATCAGAACGGTCCCTAGTCTATCCGCAAGAGCCGTCAGGATCTGCTTCTCAGTCGCATAGCCGAGATCCTGGAGGACCTCTCCGACACGCTTTCCCTGAGATTTTTGAACCGTAAGGGCTTCTTTAAGCTGAGCCTCAGTGATATATCCTGCCGAAACGAGCAGATCACCTATTCTGATCTTACTGGCTTGTGTATTGTTATCCATACATCATCCCTCTTGTTTATCAAAATTCGGTTTTTCAGTCATGTAAAAGCGCAGGCTCACTCTCAGTTCCTTATATTCAGGATTCATGAGAGTCTTGTTTCCCTTATCGTCTTCGACCCAGATCTCCTTGGCATCTTTCCAAGAAAATCCGTTGATCCTGATCGAAGGCTTCTTAGTTATGTCGTCGATCAGCTTCTGGCACTTTTCCGCAGTTCCCTGGACTACGATCGTGATATTCGCGCACTGGACCTCTGCGAACTTCGTCGAACTTGCATCGGCGATAGCCTGGTTATAGTAAGCCTGCAATGATTTGACATCGAGCGTAGCCAGATATGAAGCATCCTTAAGATTCTTCTTACCCGTAGTATTACTTTTCTTGGAAGTGTCAGCCGTGGCCGCCGCTGCTTTCACGACCTGAACGTCAGAATATGCATACGGAGCTTCTACGACATACGAGCCATCTCTTATGTCGACCAGAAAATCAACAGGGGTAAGGCCAAAGCCCAGTATGTACATGGTTCCCTTCTTCTCGATCTGGGAGTTGTCCATTACATCGTAAAACTTGACCGTAGAATCATTTATGTCAGTAACAGCCTTGTTGTATAAGATCTCGGCAGAGGCAAGCTGCATGGCCTTTATCTTGTTTTCCTGCCTGGTAGCCTCGGCGGCCCTTATCTTATCGTCCAACTCACCTATCTTCATTGCAGCCGGCCTTATCATGTACCATCCGAAAAGAACGACTATTCCGAGATATAAAACGATTGCTATAGTCCTTTTATCCTGGGGTCTGAGATTAGTATCCAGTTTCATATCAAGATTCCCCCTCCGCTTTGGTTTCAGTCTTTCGGGCTGCCAATGTGCAGACTACGTTGATCTGCCATCCGCTGGAACCGTCCCTGGCTTTGATAGCAGTATAGCCCGTGTAGTCTATGCGCTTGAAATTGTCCATCTTCATCAGATCCGCAATAAACTGGTTGATCTGCTCAACTTCTGTAGACTGTGCAGTAAAATTGAAAATACCGGTGGAAGCATCGTAAGAATTAACGATAACCGTTACATAATACTTATCGGCAGTGGTCTTGATCAGTTTATTGATCTCTGAATCCGGGATCGGATATGAATCAATATACTTATGAAGGATATTAAGTCCTCCCTGTCTGCTGCCGACACCTGAAATGACATAGGAGATCTTCTCGTATCTGGCAACTTCCGCAAGGATAGTCGGGTTTGCATTTTCTTTTTTCAACTCTGACAGTCTTGACTCCTGATAACCGTTAAACACCATCAGTGCCGCATAGATCAATACCAGCAGCAACATGAATCCGCCGGCAGGAACAACAACCTTCAGGAGATTCTGCTTCCTTATAAACTTATCGGCGCTCTTTCTGTTGGCCGTCATGATATCGAGCCTTGAAGCGCTGATCCTCGTAAGTCCCGCTATCGGATATACGAAGTACGGGAACTGCTTGGAGTTATTCTTTGATTTGACGTAACTCGGACAGGTAACGGCTGACAGTTTGATATTGCCGTCGATGTCACCCATGTCTTCTGCGAGCCTTGTTACCTGCTGCTCACCCAATCCCGCAAACTGGATCTCATCGATAGCGTCATCAAGTTTCTGGGTAAAAGCGAACTGACGGATCTCCGAGATAGATGCAAATATCTCTTTTGCAAATTCAGAAGTACCCGGCTGGTTAAATACTCTCTTTGTCGAATGATAGTAATAAAGTCCCTTTGCAAAGAATATCGTTACGAGCGAAGTGCCGTCCAGGATCATGTAAACAAGTGTCTTATTACGGGTTGATCCTTTCAAAAGGTTGATCGCACGGGTAACGCCGTCATGAATGTCGATCAGCCTGATACCAGCTTTGGCAAAGATCCCAACATATGTATCAATAAACTGTGCGTCTGCAGTCTCGGCGATCACCTTTTGAGTTTTCTGCTTGGGGTCCTTCTCGACCATATACCAGGAGGATACCGGCTTTGAAAGTCTGGAATCCTTGGTCTCACGCTGAACAAACTCAGTGGTCTTCCTGTCCGGCATTAAAGGCATGTCGACGAAGTTGGCACGGAGCTGAGGGCTGTTCAGGATCAATGTGACATCACCCTTCGGAAGCTTGTTGAGCTTCCAGCATTCCTTGATCGCTGCGACAAGAGCGGTCTCATCCATGACAACGCCGTTGAGGACCGCGCCGTTCGGAATGCTTACGGATACGAGTCTTTTGACGTTAGCTCCGCTCGAAGTGCCTGAACCAACTACGATCTGAATGTTCGTGTTTGACAGAAAAACAGTTACAGACATATGCTTTCTTTACCTTTCTTATACACCTGAACCTATAGTCGAATAAGAATTATAGATGGGCTGGATTACGGCTATGATGACAAAACCGACGATGACCGCCATGATCACGATCATTACCGGCTCAATATATGCTGTCAGCTTCTTGATGGCCTGTCTTGAATAGAAATCCAGATCGTTTGCCACTGATTCGAGCATCGTCGAGAGCTGACCCGTTTCCTCTCCGATCTTGATCGAAGCAGGAAGCTTAACTACAAATCCGTCAATATTCTTGATCGAATCGGATATAGAGCTGCCTCCTGCGATCTTCTTGAGGACTTCATCAAACTGGGCTTCAATGTAAGCATTGCCGATCGTACTCTTCGCGATATCGATACAGTTGTAGATCGCAATACCGCCCGCATAGAGGGAACTGAGTGTTCTGGCAAATCTGGCCGAATAGATGACCTTTGTAAGTTTTCCCCATTTGCCCTTTGTCTTGATCTTGTCGATCTGGTATTTGATGGCAGGAAGCCTGAGGAATATCTTTCCGAATATAACGAGCAGTGCGGCTACTATCAGGATGATATACCATTTTGTCGCAACGAAATCCGATATCGCCATCAGTATGACCGTAGGAAGCGGCAGTTTCGGCATATCAGCGAAGATTTCCTCAAACTGCGGCAAAACGTAACCGAACAGGATCGCTACAACGATAACGATCAATACGCTCAGTATCTTCGGGTATGTGAGTGAGCTCTTGACCTGCTGCTCAAGCTCATTCTCATCCGTATAGTGCTCTGCGAGCCTCATTGCGGCATCATCGAGATTGCCTGTCGTCTCTGAAGCCCTTATCATGAAGATAAAGAGCGGCGGGAAAGCCGGCTCCAATTCATCCATGACGTTCGAAAGGGCAACACCCTGAACGATCCTGTCACGAAGCTTAAGGAAAATGTCGCGCTGATAAGAGTCAATCGACTCGTCATGCGCTATGATCTCTAATGATTTTACAAGTGAGACACCGGCCTTTGTAAGAGTTCCGAGCTGTCTTGCAAAGTCGGCGAGCTGCGCCTTCTTTAAAGGTCTTAACGCAACACGTTTTACGACCGGAGTTGCATCCAGAAGCGTAAGGCCCTCGTCATGAAAGCGTTTGTGAAGCGCTGACTCGTCAGGCGCCTCCGAGCGTCCCTTGACTATCTTGCCGTTTTGGTCCTGAGCCCTGTATTTATATTCCGGCATGCTTTTGATCCTTCCTTAATTGTTTATTCAGATTCGTAATTCAATACTCTGAGAGAATAGAATACGTTCCATGTGCCCATCAAACGGTTGACTTTGCCGTCTTCTCCGGTCTTGCCGGTATAACTGTCAGCGACATAAGTAACCGTATATAGACCTTTTCTATATTCAAACATCAAAGGTTCGTTGTTCTTATCGTCCCATGCATAGAGATAGACAGCTCCTTTGCGGGTCGAGATCTCGGCAATGTCTTTAGCCGCTCCGTCTCTAAGTCCGGTCGGCTTTGAAGGATCATAGATGCTGGTTTCCGTTCCGTAATACTGTGTGCCTACGAACATCAAGGCGGTCCTGACGTCCTTGGCCTCACGGAAGGCTCTCCTGGCTCCAACGGTAATGACCGTGGTAGCAGTGGCAAATGCCAGCACAAGGAAAATGATGACCAATTCAACAATATAACGCCTTATCCAATCCCCGATACGGCGCCTGTAAAAAATCGTTCCTTCCCTGCTCTCTTTGTCTATGTTAGAAGTGTTTGCCAATTTGTCCTCCAAAACACCCGGTTTAATATGCCTCGTGACATATCAAGCTATTTTTAGATTTTACCACACTATTCTCTATATTTCTTTCAGCTGCTGTTACGTCTCAGATTGACCAGTCCCCTGAGCAGTTTCCTGATCGATGTCTGTACTCTTTCCCTTCTTGAACGGAATGATTCCTGTAGCGTCATTAACTCCCTGCATATTGGTATCAGTAAAATAGTTCGGATAGACCGTAATCACAGCCTGGGTCATTTCATCCGTAAGGACAGTGGTAAGATCCGGATCGTCTAAGGCACCGGTAAGATCCAGTGAATATTCAAGATAAGCCGCCTTGGGCAGATGATCAGTATCAGATTTATAATCCAATTCCCCGAAAACATAAGAGATCCTTAGAGGCATCCTCTTTAACTTGATTATGATATCTTCGGAGTTCTTGCCCCTGTAATTGTCATTTTCCAAATCAGTAACATAAACGTTCGCTATCACATTAATGCTCTTTTTCGTGACAGTCGAAGTAACGGTATCGGAATAGACCGCAGTGTAAGTATCTTCAGTAACCACGTATCCGTTCACTGTGGTTTTACCGTCAACGACGGTACCGCCGTTGGCAAACTCGGTAAAATAATCGTACTTATTCTGGGTACCGTTTACCATATCCTCTTTACGCAGGAAGTCTTCATTGAGGTACATCACTTGGGCAACGTTAGTACCATTCATAAGATCGATCTTGTAGTAAACGTCTTTAGCGGAACCAACAAGGTTCTCCTTATCAAGAGTGGCTGCCCATGTAAGGCGGGTATGCGTCACAGGCGTAGGTTCCGGTGTCGGAGTAGTAGTTGTTGTTCCAGGATCAGGCTCAGGATCACCGGTGGGAGTAACTGACGGCATAACTGGCTCATATTCAGTGGTGAACTTCTTGACCACGATACCCTCCTGGACCTTAGGAAGATAGACAGTATCGACCGCCGTTCCCTTATATCCGTCATAATAACCGATGAGGCTCTTATTGATTCTGTAGGACGTATCTCTTTTAGGTACCGTTTTGTCTGATTCTGAACCGCTTGAATTTGATGCCCATCCGTTTTTGGCACGCGAATCAAAGAATACCGAAAGACATTTAGCCGTAAGGTGAAGATTGCCATAAGCATCAGCACTCTTCTCAACGTCAAACTCAAGGGTCATTGTACCGCCAAACACGGTAGAACCGGAAACTTCACGTGTATTACCTTTTTCGTCCTTATATGTGAAACTTGAGGCATCATTAAAATACGATAATAGAAGTTCTCTTATCAATATGCTCTGACTGCTGGTTGCAGACTTCTTAGAATACGTCAGAACGTACCTCATATGAACGGATTCATTGGCTTTAGCCATCGAAGCATCGAAATACGTAAAAACGTTTTCGGCATCTGTATATCGACCCGAATAATATGTCGCATTTGAACTCATGTCAGGAGACAAATTTGAATTGACAAATGCGTACGCTGTTCCTGAATTCATCAGTTTGTCTACCCACTCATCTATAGGAACAACCTTATTTTCCGACGGTGAATAGATACCTCCTGCCTTTTGCATCTGTTGGAGCGACGTTTGGGCAGCCTGATAAATGGTTTCGGCATTACTCTGATTCTGTTCGATTATGGATCTCCTGGCATATCCTACAGAAGCGCCGATACCGGCTGAAGCCAATATTGCAAGGATCGCGAGCACAACAATAAGCTCGACAAGGGTCATACCCCTGACACTTCTGCAGTCTGCGCGTTGGTTGCTTATCCTTGTTCCTGCCATTTGCCGTTATCTCCAAAACACAAAAAACACAAGGCTAAAATTCTTTTTATACTTATTCATATTTTAAAATTGTGAAATCAATGTGTCAAATTACCTTTTTGTTAAATCAATAAACAATTTAAGAACAAGACGAGGATTTAGAACCCCATTTAGACCTAAAACAGGCTTCGCACGCGGAGAATACAAAAACCTTTGTAAAAATATTTTAACTAATGTATCATTCTAAATGTGGCGTTTTCGTGAAAACTGCGCCATATAGAGGAAAAGGATAGATTATCAAGGAGGAATGCTATGTTTGAAGCATCAACAATGGAACTTATCAGAAAACTCGAAAGATACAGGGAACTGCTCGCCGAAACCATCGAACTGAGGTCAAGGATCAAGCCGCAGTCCAATTTTCCCGTATCACAGCCCAGCGAATTCAAGAAAAGGTCATTAATGAAGTACTTCTGGCCGTTCTTAGTCGGTGGTATCGGCGGAGGAAGCCTCGTTTATGGAATCTCGGCTCTTATTACATTTAATTCTGTGATGAACACGGCCAAGTATTCATTGGACCGGGCAAAGGTCGAATCAGCTACTTCCCAAATGGTGAGTGACATATACATCGGTTATTTTGTCGCGATCATCGTTGCCCTTGCCATAATCTTCATCGGCCTTAAGATCGCCAAGTCCAAACAGGCAGCTTTCAACAAGAACTGCGAGTACATGAATGCCGAGATTGCTGAAAAGTACCAGCAGGGCATTTTAAACCAGAGAATGCAGATCCTGTTGGATGACGATCTCCGCGAAATGCGCCTTTACGAGTCTATGGTCCCTGAAGACTTCCGTACCCCTGAAAAGATCTCCGAGATCCTGTCTCTCATCAAGGAAGAAAAGGCCAAGACAGTGGACGAAGCCTGCGCAATGCTCGCCTGATCCGCTGATATTTGATATGAACAGAGCCGGCTCCGCACCTCGCGGTAGCCGGTCTTTTTTTGCCTTAAGTGCTTGAGCTCACGGTATTTGTAACAATGTTACACAAACTGTGCCTTTTCCCGGAGAATAAAAAAGGGCTGCGAGAACGCAGCCCCTGAAAGGTCATTTGAAGGATCAGTCCGTCGGACCCGGATCGTGGTCGTTCTGGCTGTAGTCGCGGCTTGCGGCTTCAGCGGGCCACGTGGGCGCTGTGTCGTCCACGCCGGAAGTCTCAGGCGCAGGTGCTGCTTCAGGAACTGAAGCAGGAGCGCTTTCAGCAGGAGCTGCGGACTCTTCGGTCATAGAAGAAGCAACTTCCGCCGTGTATTCATCCGGATAGACCTTGGACAGGTCACCGTCGTTGATGTAGATCTTCTCAAAATCAGGTCCGTCAACGGTGAGCTTCTTAATAAGCCTCTGTGCAAGACCTTCAACTATAGCCTGCTTCTCGATAAGAATACGCTTTGTCTCAGCGTAGCATTCGTCAATGATGAGCTTGATCTCGGCATCGATCTCAGCGGCAGTCTTCTCAGAATAGCTCTGGACCTGACCCATTGAGTAGCCGAGGAAGACCTCTTCGTTCTCGTCGCCGAAGACCATGTTGCGGAACTTCTTGGAAAGTCCGTAGCGCTTGATCATGTTCTTTGCGATGTCGTTGCAGTGCCTGAGGTCTGACGATGCGCCGGTAGAAACTTCACCAAGGAAGATCTCTTCTGCGGCACGGCCGCCGAGGCTCATCTTGATGGTGTCAAGGAGCATCTTCTCAGTATAGAAGTCAGTATCCTCTATCGGCTTATATGCAGTATATCCGCCTGCCTGGCCTGCCGGGATGATCGTGACCCTGTCAACCTTCTCAAACTCCGAGGTCGCACGGAGAACGACGGCGTGGCCTGCTTCATGGTATGCGGTAAGCTTCTTGACCTTGTCTGAAAGCTTCTTTGAGTTCTTCTGAGGACCCATCTGTACACGGAACATGGCGTCCGTAACCTCGAGCATGGTAATCTCTTTCTTGTTGTGACGGGCTGTCATGAGAGCAGCCTCGTTGAGGAGGTTCTCAAGGTCAGCGCCTGTAAATCCGACTGTGGAAAGCGCAACTTCCCTGAGGCTTACGTCCTTTGCGAGAGGCTTGTTCTTTGCGTGGATCTTAAGGATTGCTTCACGCTCGTCAGCGTCAGGCATGTTTACCATGATGCGGCGGTCAAATCTTCCCGGACGGAGAAGTGCCGGGTCAAGAACGTCAACACGGTTGGTCGCTGCCATGACGATGATGTTTGAGTTAACATCAAAACCATCCATCTCAACGAGAATCTGGTTCAATGTCTGCTCGCGCTCGTCCTGTCCGCCTCCCAAACCAGCGCCTCTCTTACGGCCGACTGCATCGATCTCGTCGATGAAGACTACGGAAGGAGCTTCCCTCTTTGCGTCTGCGAAAAGGGATCTTACACGTGAAGCACCTACACCAACGAGCATTTCAACGAAGTCTGAACCCGAGATGTAGAAGAACTTAACGCCTGCCTCGCCTGCGACTGCACGTGCGAGGAGCGTCTTACCTGTACCCGGGGCACCGTAAAGGAGAACGCCCTTAGGGATCTTTGCACCGAGTTCCTTGTATTTCTTGGGATTCTTAAGGAAATCGACGATCTCTGAAAGCTCTTCCTTCTCTTCAACTGAACCGGCAACGTCAGTGAACTTGACCTTGATCTTGTTGGGATCGGAGACTCTTGCGCGGTTGTTGCCGAAGCTGAAAACGCTGCTTCCTTCCCTGCTCTGTCTGCTGATGTTTACGAAGAGTACGATTATGATTATCGCTGCGAGCAGAAGACTTCCGATGTTCAGGATGATCGACCAGTCAAAAGGTTCGGTATAGTTGTAATCCTTGATCTTGCCGGAAGACTTTGCTTCCTGGAGTTTAGCGATGAGGTCGTCTACGTACTCGTAAGGGATCGACTGGGATATCTCCGCGGACTGTCCCTGATCGTTCTTGTATCTGACGGTTACCACCGTACCCTTAACCTCAACGAGTTCAACCTCTTTATCAGAGCTCTCTATGTAATTCAGAACATCAGAGAGCTTGGCCTGTTCTTTTTTACCGTAATTGCCGCCGAATACGATCGTCGAGAAAACGACGAGCACCGCCAGCATTATCAAGTAGAAAAACAGTCCTCCGAATCTGGGTCTGCTGTTTCCATCACCTTTATCCGACATTGTTTACCTATACCTTTCTGACAACTCTCACATCATCAAAATTTCTGTATTCACCGTCGAGATCGAGGCCGTAGCCGACGATAAACTCGTCCGGTACCGTAAGCCCGTTATAATCGGGCACGAAGCTGTTTACCCTGCGCGCAGGCTTGTCAAAAGCCGTGCAGACCTTTACCGAGGCAGGATCTCTCTTCTTGAGGAGCTCCATGAGGAGCGCTAAAGTCCTTCCCGTATCGACAATGTCCTCAACGATCAGAACGTCCTTGCCTGCTATGTCGTAGCTCATATCCTTCTTGATCTTCAGGTTGCCTGTGGAAAACTCTCCCACATAGCTGGATACCTGCATGAAGTCAACGGTCACGGGCATCGTAAGGCGTCTTACGAGGTCAGAGGTAAAGATAAAGGCTCCCGTCAGTATCCCTACGACGATGAGGTGCTTGCCCTCATAATCGCGGTTGAGCTGTGCCGCAAGGCGGTCCAGCATCTCTTCGATCTGCTCATGAGTTACCAATACCCTGGATGTATCAATTGCCATCTTGACGCCTCTTCAAAGTAATCTTCAGTATTCCCTCAGCTTTTGTTTCCCCGTGCTGACCGAAGCGTTCCCTGCTCAGCGGGCTCGTGAAGCCCTCAGCATGTCCCGCACCGGGGATCCAGAGGATCTTGTCCTCATTCTTCCGTGCCGCAAAAAGGATTCCCTCTCTGGCGCTTTCCGGGATCTTCAGATCCGTAAAGAGCCTTGTAACCTTTTTCGACCCGACGGCACCCGCCTTTTTAAAGACACGGCTGCGCGGATCGGCAGACAGATTGACCAGTGCGAGATTTCCGTCCCGAGCAAGTTCGATCGGACAAAACCACGAAAAATTATTATACTCTAAGTCACCCTTATTCTCAAATAAATATATATAAATATAGAGGTCCGTGTGAGGGATTTTTACGGCAATCTCGCCTTTTTCCCCGAAAACTTCAGGTACGGGGATATCCACGGACACAGGTCCGTCCGATGTCAGAAGCCCCATGTCAGAGGCGATCGCCCTCGAGCAGTCCCTTGCAGACTCTTCCCTTGAAAAGCAGAAGAGATCGCCGTATCTGTAGGCCTTTCTGGAAAAAGGCATCGGAATGACGACTTCGCCTCCGACTCTGTTTCTCGATATAAGTTCCGCGCAGTTCCTGAGATTCGTAACCTCGTAATCCGTAAGGTTTCCAAAGTTATCGAGCCAGAGTTTCCTAATAACGCGCGAACGTATGGCAGGAGCAAGTTCCATTGTCTTCTTACAGTCAAGAGCCCTTATCCCCGGCGGGTCATTCCTTCCGAGCACGACGAGGCAGGTTTCATAGGCCTTTTCGGCTTCTCCTGAAAGGTAATCCAGGTCTTCTTCGATGAGGGAATATGTCCTGTTAAGTGAATCAGACGGCTTTAAACCCGTCCTCTTCTCCATTTCGGGAAACAAAACGTTACGCCATACGTTTCTGGTGGTGTCAGATTCAAGATTCGTCATGTCGACCGCATAGCTTATGCCCTCTTCCTCTAGCATCCCGATGAGTTCGCTCTTGGAGCAGCAAAGCAAGGGCCTTATTATGTTTCCGGTCCTTGCACGCGGGGTGACGAGGCCTTCAAGGCCCGCTCCCCTGATAAGGTTCATCATCATGGTCTCGGCAACGTCATTTCTGTGATGTGCGACGGCGATCCTGACTTCGGTAAAGCCTTCGGATTCTCTTAACTCCTGGGCATAGCTGTCAAAAGCCTCGTACCTGAGCATCCTGCCGGCAGTTTCCTCGGAAAGTTTATTGTCTTCGGCGTATTTTTCAACGTCGAAGCTCACAGTCTTGAGGGGAACTCCTATGGATTTGCAGAATCTTGCGGTCAGCTCTGCATCCCTTTCACAGTCCACAGGCCTGAGGTTATGGTTAATGTGGATCGCGTACAATCTGATATTTTTGCCGCTGTCTTTTAAGATGTCGGAAAGCAAAAGGAGGAGCGCGACCGAGTCAGGTCCGCCCGAACAGCCCGTGATCACGGCATCACAATCGAACAACGCCTTGTCAAGGCAGAAGTTCCCAACCCTTTGGGCAAGCTCCTGTCTCAGACTGTTTCCCGCGTTCTTCATCTTATTCTAAGAAACCGTCCGCAAATTCATCATGCGCATTTGCGAAAAGTGCGTCATCAGGTTCGTAAGATTCGTTCTCTGACTTAGGTGTTTCAGGTTCATCAGGCTCGAACTCATAGCTGGCAGCCGAGCTGTCAGAAGACTGCGTCCTGGTATACGCGCTGCCGCCGTCGTCGGGATCGGGCCTGTTCTTGTCGTATTCGTAGAAAAGTGTCTTTCTGGCGATCCAGCAGACCTTGTCCCTGCCGGTCCTTCCCTGACGGTTCTTTGAAAGATAGATGTAGGCGTCCTTTACGACGTTGTCGTTGTCGGTCTCCTGGGGCTTGGGTGCCTCATTGCCGTCACCGTCGCCGTTCTTCGGGGCCGCATCGTCATTCTTCTTGTAGTAATCCGGACGGTCGATAAACATTACCGTATCGGCGTCCTGCTCGATGGCACCGGAGTCTCTGAGGTCAGAAAGCTGCGGTGTATGGTCGTCTCGCTGTGCGGCGCCTCTCGAAAGCTGTGAGAGCGCGATGATCGGGACTTCAAATTCCTTTGCCAGGATCTTGAGCGATCTCGAAATGGCGGTAACTTCCTCGTTTCGTGAACGCTTGCCGTATCCGGGCATGTTCATAAGCTGCAGATAGTCGACGATGACAAGTGCGGGTGTGGTCTCAGGCTTCGACCTGAGTTCTGTCAGTTTTGACTTCATCGTGGCAGGATTCGTATCGGAATTGTCGTCGATGAAGACCGGATAATCCGAAAGCTTTACGACAGCATTGTCGATCTCGCGCTTGTCGTCATTGGTCATCTTATGTGAATAGAGGATCTTCGTCAGAGGCTTGTTCATTGAAGCAGACATGAACCTCTTGGCGATCTCCTGCTTGGACATTTCCAATGAAAAGATAGCAACAGGCTTGTTGCTTGCCGCAACGTTAGCGGCCATGTTGATCGCGAGTGCCGACTTACCCATGGAAGGACGTGCTGCGAGGATATTGAGAGAACCCGGCTTGAGTCCGCCCGAAAGCATCTCGTCCAGTCTCGGGAATCCGAGCTTGACCTGTTTGCTGTCATGGCCAGGCTTTAATTCCTCGCTCATCTCCTTCATCGTGGTCTTGAGTATCTCGGAAAGAGCTTCAAAGCCCTTCGTTTCGCCGGTACTCTTGAGCATGGATATCGATGAGATGGCATAATCGACTACTTCCGTAGTCTTCTTCTCGCCGCTGACGGCCATTCCCCTGACCTTGTCAAGCTCAGTGATAAGCTTGTTCTTGTCGCTCTTTTCCCGGATCGCGGCAATGTACTCCTTGATATTCGACGTGACTGCGGTCGTCTCGCCTACCTTATAGATGTAGCGGAGTCCGCCGGCGCGCTCGAGCTCGCCGCGGCGTTCCAGCTCATTGGTCACGGTAAACCTGTCGATGCTGGCGTTGTTCAGGAACATGTCGATTATGATGCCGTAGATCAGCTCGTTGCGGGGATCGGTAAAATCCTCCTTAACGAGTTTGTTCTCCACTGCCTCAAGCATGGCCTTGTCCTTGCGCATGCACAAAGACAGGAGTGCCATCTCGATATCGACGGTATCGTTCTGATTCTGATCCGCTCCGTCTATCAGATTATCCATGTATCCGGGATCCTCGTTCATCATTTGAGCTCCGGTCAGTTAACAACGACTTCAACGTTAATATCTGCTGAAACCTTAGGATGCAGCTTTATGCGTACGGAAAAGATACCGGTATTCTTGATTGGGTTGTTGATGACTACCTTCTTCTTCTCGATCTCAAAGCCTGCAGCTTTGAGCGTGTCAGAGATGTCAGCTGCGGTAACCGCTCCGTAAAGCCTTCCGTCAGCTCCGCCCCTGGCCTTGACCTCAAAAGTCTTGCCCTCGATCGTCTTCTTGGTCTCCTGGGCGTCAGCCAGAGCGCGTCTCTCGTGCTCGGCTTTGGCACCGGCCTGTACCTTGACCTCGTTAAGTCCGGCTGCCGTCATCTCCTTGGCAAGTCCCTGTTTGAAAAGAAAATTCCTTGCGTATCCGTCGCTGGCGTTTACCACCTCGCCGGCCTTGCCGAGATTCTTCACGTCCGAAAGAAGTATGACCTTCATAAGTATTCTCCTGAATTGTTTATTGCCTGATAAAAAAAGATCGGGCATCACCAGAACATATTATAAGCCATTAAAGCAAATATGTGTCGGAGTGATGCCCGATTGTCCTTAAAATTTGAAAGACCGTATCGGTCATCGCCTCAAACTTCAGCGCCGGTACGATCAAGCCGAAAGGCTTCTGATTACTGCGCTGTGTAAGGGAGCAGCGCGATCTGGCGAGCGCGCTTGATAGCTGTTGTCAGCTCACGCTGATGGATAGCGCATGTGCCGGTCATTCTCTTGGGGAGAATCTTGCCGTTCTCGGAGATATACTTCTTGAGAAGTACATCATCCATGAAATCAATGCTCTCAACCTTATTAGCGCAGAAGTTGCAGACCTTCCTGCGTGTACGTCTCTGCCTCATGCCGCCGGCAAAATCTTTTCCACCGGCCTTAGGTGCTCTGTTTTCTGCCATTTTGTGTGATCTCCTTCACAAATTAAATCTCAAACGGAAGATCTACCGAATCGCCGGGACCGAATCCGGGTTCAGCACTGGGCTCGATCTGAGTCTTGGGTGCCAAAGGCGCATCAGAAGCCACGGAACCTGCCGGGGGAGCCTGGAATGACGAAGCGGGTCTTGCGGCCGGTGCCTCGTGATAAGCCTGCTCTCCGCCCTGCTGGCCATTACCGGATTCAACGAACTCAGCTTCATCTACGACAACTTCAGTGACGTAGCGCTTCTGGCCGTTCTGATCCTCGTAATTGCGGGTCTGGATGCTTCCTACGAGCCCGATCCTGCTTCCCTTGCGGAAATACTTCTGAATGAAAGCGGCCGTCTGTCTCCAGGCGACGCAGCTGATGAAATCAGCCTGTCTCTGGCCGTTTGCATCCTTGAAGCGGCGGTCTACTGCCACTGTGAAGTTGCAGAACTGGGTCTGGTTCGAAGTCATCTTGACTTCGGGGTCTTTGGTAAGTCTTCCTACCAACATTACTTTGTTCATCTGTCTTAGCCTTTCTCTGCTGCGCAGTGATTACTCACCGACGCTGACAATGAGGAAACGAAGTACGCCGTCGGTAATCTTGAGAACACGCTCAAGTTCCTTCGGGAAATCGCTCTCGGCAGAAAAATATGCTTGAACATAGCTTCCGCTCTTCTGACCTTCGATCTCATAAGCAAGCTCTTTGGTGCCGATAACGTCAAAAGACTTGACGGTAGCGCCAGATTCGATCTTTGCCTTGACGGAGTCAGTAAGAGAAGCGAGTGCCTCATCACCTGCAGATGCATTGAGGACTGTGATCAAACGATAATTGTTTGCCATTTCATTCACCTCCTTCTGGACTATTCGGTCCGGTAAACCGGACAAGGATCGCCGCTAATATATTAATATGCAGCGACGAGTAGAATATCACAGCAGGCAATTGTAAGTCAAGCATTTACTGCGCTGCTCATTTCCGCGTCTGTCCTAAACTCTAACGCTGATATTCTATACTGCCCCGAAGTGAAAAATCTACCTGATGAGAGGACAATCGGGACTTTAGGACCCCAAATGGGACTTTTTTCGCAAAATGGGACTATGCGCGGTCAGCTCCGAGCGCCTTGATGAGGTACGGGAAAAGCACTTCCAGCCAGGCTTTCAGGGCTTTTACTGTATGCATGTAAGTTGCCTCGTTTTCTCCTCGCGGATCAGGGATGGAGATCGATACCATCCTCCCGTTCGCATCCTTGAAGACAAGACCACATGAAGCGGCGAACGAAGACAGCGAAAAGACCTTGTCCTTGATCTGCGGAAATGCCCTGCAGATCGCAAAGGCATGCTCGTCACGGACCGTGATAATGAGATCCGAAGCATCGTAAATCGCCGGATCCGCCCTTGTGGCACGGCAATGGGATATGTTCCTTCCTAAGGCCTCTGATACCGCTTTCACGATACCCGGATCGCAAGAAGCCCCGTCAGAAGCCGTAATACCGGCGGACTCAACGTAGATCTCGCATCCGATGTTTCTGGACACGAGCGTCTCGTATGGTGAATTCTTTTCGATCAGACCCGTCATAACGGCATCGCAGACCTGTGAAAGGCAGGTGTTGTCGTCATCTGCAAAGAGGATCTGCGCGGTATAAGTATCCTTGAAGGCCTCAAGCGGAAGCTCGCCGCGTGAAGGTCTTTCGGGCTTGGGCATTCCGGGCAGGAGCTCGCCCTTCTTCCCTGCGGCTTTGGTAAGCCTGTTCATATAAGCGGTTGCCATTCCGCCGCCCGTCAGGCCTTGTGCAAGGATCGTGTCGACCTCCTGGCAGTCCAGGTGGCGTAATCCCTCGAAGAGCGAATGCGACGCAGCCCTGACGTCCAGTGCGTTTCCGTATTCATAGAACTCGGTATGGGCAAGAAGTATCTTGTCACCGAGCTTTTCGTAAAGAGCTTTTACCTCAAGTCCTGCAAAAATTCCGATCCTCGCAAAAGGATTGGCTTTGAGTATCTCCTTCTCGCGGTGGATGAAAGGTGACGCGATGTCCACAAGCGCCTGCCTGTCGTCCTCAGTCATCTTCTCAAAATCGGGGACCTTAGCCTCAGAAACAGGAGTACCGTCGCTCTCATCACCTATGAGCACAGCGTCCTTGGGCATGTCCATGATCTCCACGTTGGCAAAAGGAGCATAGTGGCGGTATTTCATGCCGGGAGCCTTCGGGGTCTGCCCCGCTTCCAGGGTTCCCGCATATGCCGCATCACCGTTTGCGCAGTCCTCGATGTCAGCCTTGGTAACCGCGCCGGGCCTTAATATCACGGGCTTTTCGCCGGTAGCGTCAACAACAGTGGATTCCAGACCGAAAACGGAATCTCCTCCGTCGATAACAGCATAGACGTAGCCGTCCATGTCTTCCATGACAGCCCTCGCATTGGTGGGTGAAGGCGTGCCCGAAAGGTTCGCGGAAGGTGCGGCAACAGGCACTTTGCAGGCTTTAAGGAAACTGTTCGCGACGGGGTCGGAAGGCATCCTTACGCCGACAGTATCAAGTCCCGCTGTAACCTCCGGCGGGATCTTGTCAGACTTTTTCATGATGACCGTGATCGGTCCGGGCATGAAGGCATCGATCAGCTTTTGAGCAAGCGGGGTGATCTCTGAAACGATGCCTCCGATCTGCGATCTGTCGCCGACGTGGCAGATGAGCGGGTTGTCGGAAGGACGTCCCTTGGCGGCAAAGATCCCGGAGACGGCTTCAGCGTCAAAAGCATTTGCTCCGAGGCCGTAAACGGTCTCCGTAGGAAATGCTACGACCTCGCCTCCCAAAAGGTGCTCTGCGCAGTCCTTTATCCCGGCCTTGTCACTGCCGGATACCAGCTTCGTTTCCTTATAGATCTTTTTGCGTTCCATCATTCATCATCCTTCTTTACAGCGTCATCTGCCGCCTGAGCAAGCGTCAGCGCATCGATTATCTCGTCAAGGTCGCCCGCCAGGATCTCGTTCAGTCGGTAGAGAGTAAGCCCTATCCTGTGGTCAGTGACCCTTCCCTGGTGGTAATTGTATGTCCTGATCCTCTCGGATCTGTCGCCCGTTCCGACCTGGGAACGGCGCGCGTCGTTCTCGGCGTTGACGTCAGATTCCCTGGCCATGGCCCACAGACGGCTCTGAAGGACCGCCATCGCCTTGGCTTTGTTCTGTATCTGGCTTCTTTCATCCTGACACGTAACTACGATCCCCGTCGGGATATGCGTGATCCTTATCGCCGAGGTCGTCTTGTTGATATGCTGTCCGCCTGCGCCGGATGACCTGAAAAGGTCTATCCTCAGGTCTTTCGGGTTGATAACGACGTCCGTCGGGTCAGCCTCGGGAAGTACTGCTACGGTAGCGGTCGAAGTATGGATCCTTCCACCCGATTCAGTCACGGGAACGCGCTGAACGCGGTGAACGCCGCTCTCGAACTTGAGGCGGCTATACGCCCTGTTACCCTCGACCGAGAAAACGATCTCCTTAAAGCCTCCGAGCTCCGTGGGGCTTGAATCTACGATGCTAACTTCAAATCCCTTAAGGGCAGCATATCCCCTGTACATCTTGAAAAGATCGCCTGCGAAAAGCGCCGATTCCTCGCCGCCCGCGCCTGCTCTGATCTCCATGATGACAGACCTGTTGTCCCTCGGATCTCCGGGAGCCATGAGGAGCAGGAGTTCTTTTTCAAGAACCTCGATCTTGTCCTTGTTTTCGGCAAGTTCTGCATTAGCAAACTCGCGCATCTCATCGTCAGCGCCATCGTCGCCTTCAAGGACCGCCAGAAGGTCTTTTATCTCCTTCTCGCATGCTTCATAAGCAAGAATGGCGCGGTACTGTGGTTCGATCGCTCCAAGCTCCTTGGAATACTTCATGTATTCCTCGTGATTTGCTGCCACGACCGGATCGCTCATCGTTCCGGTGAGCTCTTCGTACTTTGCTTTAATGAGATCTGTTTTGCTTCTGTCTATTGCCATAACGCATAAAAGGTAACACAAAAACCGCCGGCTTTGAAGACCGGCGGCTTTCTTTCAGTTTTTTGAAACGATCAACCTCAGGTACTTATGATAGTGGTAGTTGCGGCTGCGGTTGCAGCGGCTGCTTCGTCATCGGATGCTGCCGGTGCAGGAGCGGGAGCTACAGGTGCAGGTGATGCGGGGGCTACAGCTGCGGGAGCCTGTGCGGCTCCGACCGGAACATACGCACCGTTAATTACTTCGAACTCAAGCTGGTGACGGTTCGGCTTGTTGCAGCGCGGACAGTAAACGAAGCCGTGCGGATACCATGCGCGGTGTCCGAGATCATAGGTGTGATAATCGAACTCGTAACAGCAGTATTCGCATCTGCAACGGTACGTGGGGTTGTACTGTGCGTAGCCCGGAACGGGATAAGGATTGACAACACCGCTGTACTGGACCCAAGGCTGTCCGTTAATGACCGGCGGCGGTCCTCCCGGGACCGGAGCCTGTGCGGGTGCTGCTGCGGGCACTGCAGCTGCGGAAAAATTGAATCCGCACTTCATGCAGAAATTGGCCCCTTCCATGCGTTCATTACCACATCTTGGACAAAACATGATCATCTACCCCCTTATAAATAGATAATTTCATTATAGAGACCAAGCAGACCACGGTCAATTAAGACAAAAAAAAGTCCAAGGCCCGAAAGCCTTGGACTGTATGGTGGATGCTACAGGACTCGAACCTGTGACCCCCTGCACGTCAAGCAGGTACTCTAGCCAGCTGAGCTAAGCATCCTTGCTCAAGCGTTATGAAGTATACATTGTTTTTTTGATATTGGCAAGTCATAGTTGATCTGTGGTTTAATACACCTCAAAAATGACGTAAAAAGGCCCCGGAGGCATAAGTCTTCGGGGCCTTTACCGGTTATTCTGTCCGAAAAACAGGATCAGTCGTCAACAGACTTGTCCGTAGCCTTCTCGTAAATAGCGATAACGTCCTTACCCGGTGCTTTGGTTGCAAGTGTAACGATAACTGCAACAACAAGGCCGAAAATGAAGCCGGGAACGATCTCATAAATGCCTGTATCCGTAACAAGCGGAGTGCCAATTGTGCTTGTGAAGAGAAGGAGCCATGCAATATCCGCAGCAGCACCGCAGCAGATTCCTGCGCAGGCGCCCCAATAATTGAAGCGCTTCCAGAACAGTGAAAGGATGACCACAGGACCAAAGGATGCACCGAAGAGGCCCCATGCGTTCTCAACCATGTTCATGATGTCATTAGCCCATGACTTCGGGTTGTCGAGGCCCTGAACAGCAATGAAGAAAGCAATGACTGCAACAACAAGGACTACGATACGGCCGAGCCAGAGCATCTCCTTGTCAGAAGCCTTGTTCTTACGGATCAGGGGCTTATAGATATCGCTCGTAAATGCCGAAGATGCAACGAGGAGCTGTGAGTCAGCCGTAGACATCGCTGCAGCAATAATGGCAGACAAAAGGATACCTGCGATGAAGCCCGGGAAAATGTCGCAAACGACTTCGATGAAGATCCTCTTACGACCGTCAGGAAGGAGCATCTCTGCAAGAGATGTGCCGTTAGACATGATGTAAGTTCTTCCGAGATAAGCGATAACCGCAGCAGCGCCAAGAGTAAGGATTACCCAGATGATGGCAACTGTAGCCGACTTCTTGATCTGTGAAGGCTTCTCGATGGACATGAAGCGTACGAGGATGTGAGGCATACCGAAGTATCCTAAGCCCCAGCCTAAACCTGTTACGATCTCCTGCCAGGGAGCTGCGAAAGGATCTGTGCCGAAAGCAGATACGGAATCACCTGCAGCGTTAGTGAAAGCTGCGTAGTGGGAAGCATCGTAGTGGCCAACCACATTCATAACGATCGGAACCGCAAGAAGCGCAACGAGCATCATGAGGCCCTGGAAGAAGTCTGTCCAGCAAACTGCCTTATAGCCGCCCAGGAATGTGTAGATGAGGATCAGCACTGCGAATATGATCATAGCCAGATGCTGGTGATCGGCAAACCAGGGCAGTACTGCTGCGAAAACCGTTGTGCCTGCAACGAATGCTGAAGCAACATAAACCGTAAAGCTGATGAGGAAGATGACAGCGCATGCGATCTTCAGCGTAGGGTTCTTTGTTGCAAATCTGTTAGTAAGATACTGGGGAAGCGTGATAGAGTCGCCGGATGCCTTGGAGAAACGGCGGAGTCTCGTAGCGACAAATATCCAGTTGGCAGCTGTTCCTAATGCCAGACCGATACCTATCCAAACCTGTCCCATACCGAACGCAAAAAGCGAACCGGGGAAACCCATCAAGAGCCAGCCGCTCATGTCCGATGCCTGCGCACTCATTGCAGTAACAAAAGGACCCATGTGACGACCGCCCAGGAAATACTCTTTCTCGTTGCCGCCCTTACTCTTCAGGAAGAAATAGATTCCGATAACAAGGACAACCACGAAATAGAGTATGAAAGCAATGATCTTGTCCATAACATACTCCTTTGGGGATTGATAACAGTTCCGTATTATATCAGATTTTTCCGTATCAACATATACAGCAAACGGACATGCCGTTTGCTGTATACAAGTATGTCTGAACAAACTATTCAGCTCAGCTGAATCACAGGAACAACTTCTCGAAATAATCAGATCGTTTATCGCTCATGCTGTCGCATTCGATCATTACCAAAAGGTTGTCGTCAAGCTTTCTCGCGTAGAAATAAAGGTGGGCTTCCTTACCGTTAAACTGCAATACCAGTTCCGCTCTTGTATATTCTTTTCCGGCAATCTTCACCTTGGTTCTATTGCTGTCGGTAACGCCATATCCTTCATATTCCTTTGTGGCGTCGTTCAGATAATCGTCTTCAGTATAATCACGGTCATCAGGAACTCCGAGTTTTGAATTCAGGTAATAAACGTGAATGGATTCGCCGTTCTTCCAGAAAGTCGCATCATGTCTGGTTGCCATAAAGCGGGTCCTATCCTTGCTGTTTTCAAACTCCGCGCCGGAATCCATCTCAAGTATCTCCTGCTTGCTTAAGACCGTCCAGCCTTCAGGTGCCTTTACCTTCAGTCCCGCATATTCATTTGAATATGTACCGTCAGAGAAGACGCCTTCAGTAAACTTAGTGCCCTGCATGGGATCTTCCCCGCTGAACTCAGGAACAATACCGGTACGTTCGAGTTTGATCACATAGATATGACCGAACTCTTCAGATTCGATTATCTTGTTATCTGTTTCACAGGTAAACGAAGATCCGCTGTGCGCATAACCGTCCTTTTCCTTCATAAGACCGCAGCAGTAACCGTCTTCAGCCTTAAGCATGGTCTCCATAGAATTCTTATTAAGAAGCTTTCCGGTGAAAAGCGCCCTGTCAAAAGCCACCATGTCCGTAATGCAGGAATGAATGCCGCTGTCTCCTCTGGTACTGTTCGGACATGCTGGGTATCCGTCCTTGGAGAAGTTGTATTTCACCAGGTCGTCAAAGTTAACCGGAGTGTAAGTCAGATCGCCCGTCGCCATTGACGTGGTCTTCTTCATGCCGCATTTGTCAAAGATGTTCTTCTTGAGGTAATCACAGTACTCCATTCCCGATACCTTTTCGATTATGAAGGCAAGAACATGATAGTTGGTATTGCTGTATTCATACTGTGTTCCGGGCTCAAATCCGAGCGGAGCCTTGTACATTGCCTGCAGGAATTCATCGTCTGAGATCCTGTCAAAGTAAACGTCACTGAGTTTCTTGTTAGCAGCATCTTCACCTGAGATATTCCAGAACGGGTCAGGATTGTTGTTGTAATCCGGGATTCCGGATCTCATGTGAAGGAGGTTATCAATAGTTATCTTCTTGCCCGTCTCATATTCAGGGAAATACTTGTCGAGCGTATCGGTGAGCCTTATCTTTCCCTTCTCTACAAGCTGGAGAACGGCTACCGCAGTGAACGTCTTGCTGCATGAACCCAGATCGAAAACGGTATCCTGCGACTCTAAGGTCTTGCCGTCCTTCTCCGTATCTTTCTCGGCATAGAGGTATATGATGTCCTTATCCGTTGCAACTGCCATTGTTCCTGAACAAGTCATGCCATCATAAAGCTTAACAAGTTCAGAATTCTTTTCTTCCGGATTCTTCCAGGATCTTTCAGTCTCCGTCAGCTTGATGTTTGAAAGCTGATCCTTTGATCCCTGACTGCAGGAAACGACAGGCAGGAATAATGTAACAGCCATCAGGGCTGCCGTTACCTTTTTCATAATCTTCATTTCTTTTCCCTCCGCTAAATCACTCAAAACGCTTCTCGTAATCCGCAATCGGCATTTTTAGGATGCCGCCGATATCGAAGCAAACGATCAGGTTATCATCGATTTTTCTCATATACAGGTAGCCTTCAGTATTACCGTCGGAATACTCGTACACCAAATGTACTCTCAGATATTCCTTCCCGCCTATCATGACCTTTTCTGTACCCTTACGGACTACCTTTCCGCCTTGCGCTTCATTGAGGACAGACAGCAGTTTTATGTAATCTTCCATGTACTCTTCTTCTGTATAATCCGGGTCATCCGGGACACCGCGTTTGGTATTCAGGAATGTAAATTCGATAACCGTCGCTCCGTCCCAGAAAGCTGCATCGTAGGCACATGACTCCTGACGTTTTCTTTCTTTGGCATCGGTAATATCCATCAAAAACCAGTTCTTTTCCTGAGCCATTTCTTTTTCGGTAAGAGGCGCCAGTCCCTTTGGAACGCTGAATTTCAATCCTGCATACTCATTTGTGTAAACGCCGTCCTTGAAAACGCCCTTTGTATAGTTCGTGCCTGACATCGGATCATCCGAATCTGACATAGAGAGCATTCCCTTATGTTCGAGCCTGATGATATAGATGTGTCCGAACTCTTCAGTTTCGATTATCTTGTTGTTCGCGGAACATGAGATCGACGAACCGCTGTGCGAATAACCTGTCTTCTCTTTGACGAGTCCGCAGCAGTAGCCGTTCTCTTCCTTTAATAGGATTTCCATCGATTTCTGATTAAGCAGCTTGCCGCCGAAAAGTGCTCTGTCAAAAGCAACCATGTCAGTCAGGTTTGAGTGTATTCCGCCGTCGCCTCTAGAGTTGTTGGGACATGCGGGATAACCGTCCTTATCCGAGAAACCGTATTTCACCTGATCTTCATAATCCTCAGGGACATATGTAAGGTCGCCCGTCACCATCGAAGTGGTCTTCTTCATTCCGCACTTGTCGAAGATATTCTTCTTGACGTAATCGCAGTACTTCATGCCTGAGATCTTCTCGATTATGAAAGCAAGCAGGCGGTAGTTTGTGTTGGAATATCCGTATTCAGTACCCGTTTCGAAATCCAGGGGCGCCTGGTACATTGCTTTTAAAAGTTCCTCATCCGTAGTTCTGTCCTGAAGGATGTCGCTGATCTTTTTGTTTGCTGCATCAGCTCCGGAGATATTCCAGAAAGGATCGGGATTATTCAGGTAATCGGGAATTCCGCTGTTCATATGAAGAAGATTATTTATGGTGATCTTCTTTCCTTTCTCATACTCCGGGAAATACTTGTCTAAAGTATCTTCAAGTGAGAGCTTTCCCTTCTCCATAAGCTGCAGGATACAGACCGCAGTAAACGTCTTGCTGCACGAACCTATGTCAAAAACGGTATCCTGCGACACGCGTGTCGTTCCATCTTTTTCCTTGGCATCCTCGCAGTACAGATAAATGATGTCCTTATCCGTCGCAACAACATATGTACCCGTGCACTTGTATCCGCCGTATGACTCAAGAACGGTCTTATACTTTTCTTCCGGAACTGACCACGAAGTTTCCTTGTCGATCAGTTTGAAGTTAACAAGCGAATATTTTGGTTTTTGACTGCAAGAAACAACCGGCATCAACATTGAAAACACCATCAATGCCGCGATCGCTTTCTTCATCTGATTCACCCTCCCTTTCGATTCATATCAGCTGTTTTCGCTGATCTACTGATATGAAGATAACAAGGCCAATTGAAATAAATATGGAAGTCATATGGATTTTATGTGGAGATGGGAAGTTCAATAACGGCAGCTACATCCTGCCCGTCATTATCAAGAGAGACATTACCGTTATGGCGCTCGACAATGATCTTCCCCAGATAAAGACCCAGACCCGATCCGCCGCTTCTTCTGTTCCTCGAACTGTCAGACCTGTAGAAAGCCTCGAACAGATGCGGCAGGTCCTCTTCGTCGATATGCGAATTTGTATTGCGTATCTCAGTTAAGATCATGTCATCCTTCTCATGAGCTTTCACAACGATCTCAGAGCCTTCGTTGGAATAATAAACAGCATTTGAAAGGAAGGCGCCCACAGCCATTGAGATAAGCTCGGCATTGCCTTCACAATAAAGTCCTTTATCGATATCTGTAACAAGCGGGATCTCTCTTACTTCAAGGAGGTCTTTAATCTCATCAGTCCTGCTGTTAAGCAATGATGTCAGATCCACTTTCATCTGGGCGATCTCGTTCTCGGCCTGCATCCTTGATACCGTAAGGATCTCATTGATCAGTGACTCCATGCGCTTTAAAGCAGACAACGTTCTCGGGAGATACGTATCGAGATCATTATATGGTTCTATGCCGTCGATCATGCCGCGGACCTGGCCCTGGGCAATCGTGATCGGCGTCTTAAGTTCATGCGAAGCCGCAATAAAGAACACTTCCTTCTGTCTCTCGAGTTCGTTTACGCGGTCGATCTCGTGTTCAAGTTCCATAGTCCTTTGGTTGAGATCGGTGATAGTCTCATTAAGGCTTGCCGAAAGATTATCTAGGTCTCTTCCGAGATCTCCTATCTCATCACGCCTTTTCGAGCCGCTCCTTACCGAAAAGTCCATGCCTGCTATCTTTCCTGAAAGCAGCGAGAGCTTGCGGACCGGTCTTGCGAACAGATACGCGTAAATGAACGAGCAGATCAATGAGATCAGAACGATTGCTGCAACAATCAACGGCAAAGTTCTCTTTATGGCCTCAAACATAACGTTCTCGCCTTTTTGAGACCACAGGCAGACTACCGTAAACTCCTTATCCCGTCTCCCTATTATGTCCTTAAAAACAACGCGGCCGGACGTGGACAAGCTCATCTCCTTATTGTTTTCCAGATTGATGAGCTTAAGCACGTCGTCCCTTACCCTTATCTGATACTCGGAGTTCGTTACGTCAGCCGGGAAACGGTCCCACTCGTTCTTATCCTCTTTATAGAAAACTATGTGGCAATCGTTCGAAAGTATGAAGTCATCAACAACCTTTCCGCATTCCAGATACGGAGTATTGTTGAGTTTCTCAACGAACGGGGCAAACTTCGTCTCCATCTCTATCCTTCTGAGAGTGTTCCAGCTCAAAGGAGTAGCATTGTACAGGACCAAAAAGATCAAGCCGCCGAACAGCAGCTGCACGACAAAAGTTATCAGGAAGACCTTAAACGACAGTCTGTCAGTTATCCGTTTTTTCAACGCGGTACCCCCTGCCCCTTACGGTTTCGATAACGCCTTCCCCGACCTTATGGCGGATGTTCTTGATATGGCTGTCAATGATGCGCTCATCCACGAGCGAGTTGTAATCCCAGAGCATTTCAAGGAGCATCTCCCTCGTATAGACGCGGCCCGGATTCTTAATAAGCGTAAGAAGAAGGTCAAATTCCTTGCTCGTAAGCTCAACTTCGTTCCCATCGACCGTGACCTTCATCAGGTCAGGGATCATAACTATGTTCTTATAACATATCTTCGAATACTCTTCATTTGACGTTGACTGTTCCCGTCTGAATACCGCCTTAACCTTGCGCAGGAAGATCGGCATTGAGAAGGGCTTGGTGACGTAGTCGTCTGCAAGTGAATCATATCCTTTGATCATGGAATTCTCGTCACCTAACGCGGACAGGAAGATAACAGGGACATCCGACTTGCTCTTTATCAATTCGCAGACGCCGTATCCGTCTATCTTCGGAATCAGTATGTCCAGGATTACCAGATCAAACTTCTCTTTATCGAAGAGTTCGATCGCGGCAACACCGTCCTCAGCCTCCGAGACCAAAAAGCCTTCGTTTCTGAGGTAGCTTGTGAGCAGCTGCCTTATCTCAAGTTCATCTTCTACAACAAGAATCTTCTTCATAAAAACTATTATAAATCACTATGCAATTTTAATCAGTTCTTAATAGTGATTATGAAGTGCGATTATGGATTTAATGTGAGTTTTCCAAATTTCATAAGGTCCTATACGCCCGGACCGGCGACGAAGATAATGAAGGCAATCACAAACAGCAAAACGACTACGCCAGTCACCTCAATGAGACCAAGCACAAAGAAGCCGGTCATTTTCGCACGGGCGGCCCTGAACAGACCAATGGCCGAGAAAACAGCCCCGGGCATCAGAACCAGCCACATCAAAGCTATCGAACAGAACATCAGCAACGAATAGACATCACCCCGTGATGTCGGCTGTTCAAGGATACAGCCGCCGATAAAGCAAAGAACGCTCTGCGTAAAAAATGCCAGTGGTATGAGCAAAAATACCATTGCAGGTTTATCAAAACGTTTCTTAACTTGGTTGCTGCTCATAATCAATCCTGCTTTTCTGCATATTCTTTAAGCATCTTTGCCATCTGCGGGTCTTTCGTCATCATATACAGCTCGGCCTTTCTGCCCGGGACTTTGACAGCTATTCCGAGAAGCCTGTCCTCATGGATCTCGTACAGCTTTGCTCCCATGGCGAGCATGGAATCGATCTTGCCGCGTCTCTCATTGATCATCTTATTGTACTTTTCGAGATACGTCTTATACTTGTCTCCGCGAAGACCGTGCCCGTATCCGATCTCATTCGTGACCTGCGATCTCACTAATTCATAGAGTGCGTGAGGCTCACCCTCGTAAGGACCGAGCTGAAGTTCAAAAGGATAGATCTCACTCAATATATATGAATCAGCATTATAGTGGGGACGGTTGATACCAAGATAGATACCCTGAACGACATTAGTATAGGTCTCTTCCGGCGGGACGTCTTTGCCTATCACCTTGAAGTCACGCTTATTGAAATGGACCATGGTGCTCTCGACACTGAAGAAAGGATTGCCGCTGCTAAACACAAACGGCTTAAGTTCATTGATCTTAATGTCATCCGTAGAATCGAATATCCCGTAGAACATCCTGAACACTGCCCATCTGTCGCACACTTCAGGAACTATTCGGGAGACGCATGAGACATGGGAAGCGATCTTCTGGAACACGACGTATTTGCCGTCCAACGCATGGAACTCATCGTCGGTAAGGCCTTTATGAAAAGTGCTTTTGGCGGTGTACGGTTTGCCTTCGGTCTTGAGCTTGAACGCAACGTATTCGCCGTCCTCGAAGATATCCTGCATATAAAAATCTATCTTTATCTTCTTGGGCGCGCACTGCGGAGACGTGATAGTTTCCCTGAATTTGGCAAGAGCCTTGCGGCGCGCCTTTTCCGCTGCATCACCCTCAGCGGTCCAAAGCTCCATGCCGAAACCGCTGTCAACCATCTTTACCGCGCGGTCTCTAATCTCATCGGTGAGGATACCCTTCTTCCACATGAAATCCGCCAACGAATAGTAGTACGCGGCAAACTCTTCTTCGTCCGTCTCATCGAACATCGTACGGACGTACTCATCGATCTTTTTTACAGCCGTAGCCACATCGTAGTAGAAGAACGCAGCCTTGTATTCATTCAACAGATCCTGCGCAGTATCGTTGCTTGTTATACCGGCTCCCCATGCGCCCATAAGCACCTCCCGTAATTCAGATTAACTTTTAGCCCATTATACCAAATGCCAAAAAGCCCGATGCTTATAACGGCACCTGGCTTTTTTTTGGGGGGGATTTATATGTTGTGTTTTAGATCAGCCTCTGTGATCGTGCTGGCTTGAAGAGATGAAGGTCATGTCGTCAGCCGCATGCTCCTGATAGTCGCTCCAGGTCATCATGCCGTTGTTGATAACGACCTTTCCCTGACCGTTGTTATAAGCAACTTTCCTGGATACTACGCTTCCTGTTTCATCATACCGGAAGCTGGTCTTAGTGCAGTTGCTGTAGATGAGTGTGCCGTTTGCGGGATTGTACTTTCCGCCCATCTTCCATACGCAAACCTTATTGGCATCATCCTGATCGTGGATGGTAACGGTGATCTTTACATTGTTATTGTCGGTTGCGTCAACAGTAACCTGTGACCAGGCACCGTTATAGATTCCGGAGATCGTATTTGTTCCATCCTGCGCATTTGCATTGCTCTTAGGCGCTGCTTCCAGAGCGTTTGTCTTTACAGCGGCCTTGGCATTCGGCTTAGCAGTAGGCTTCTTGGTGGGCTTAGCCGTGGGCTTCTTTGTAGGCCTGGCAGTAGGCTTCTTCGTGGGTTTTGCAGTGGGCTTGTTTGTAGGCTTGGCGGTAGGCTTTGCAGTAGTTGCAGCCGTTGTTTCGGTTGCCTTTGCAGTAGTCTGGACCGTTGCCTCTCTATACACAACTCCGTCTTTGATCACTGTTGCCTCAGTCATGCTGGGGCGTGTCGTTGTAGTTGCCTGAACCGTAGCTACTGATGTTGCGCTCGGCAGCGTTGTTACGATCACTCTCTTGCGTGCTGCGCATCCTCCCGCGAGGATCGTTGCGAAAGCTGCGCCTGTTACCATCAGTACCAAATATCTCTTGTTCATGTCATTGTCTTCCTTTCGTTTGTTGGTTGTTCTTCCTGACGCCCCGATTTAAACACCTGTAAGAAGACAAAACTATAAACAATGTCAGTTTCTGACGTTGATAAAGCAACACTCAAAAAGAAGAGTGTTGATTAAATGCAAAATGTCACGGGAAAATAACTTTAGCAGCAGTTTCTGCTTATCCGATTATTATTGTAAAGCAATTCCTCTATTGTTATTATTATCTCAGCATCGACGTTGATGCTATGGAATTGGAGGATAGAAATGGCAATAGTAAAGAGTAATCTCTGCCCGACATGCGGCGGACTTCTCAGCATAGATCTTGATAAGCAGATTTATCTCTGCCCGTTTTGTGGTGTCTCTTTCGACTACGAATACTTCCGCGAGGACAACGTTAAAGACGTTGCCTCCAAAGCTATCGGCAGAAACGAGTACGGTTCGGCCGAAGACGCTTATAAGTTTATGCTCGCAAAAGACCCGCATGATTTCGAGGCACTGCGCGGTCTCTTCCTTTGCGCAAACAAATGGAAGAGCATGCATCCGATGCTTAAAGACAGCGACATTCACGTCAGCGTTGATGAACCCACTCTCAACAATGCGATAGATAACTGCCTTCCTGAGCACAAGGGTTACTTTGAGAATATCCGTGAAGCGCTTAAAGAGCTCTATCATTACAGGGATCTCAAAAAGGAAGCAAAGGACATCGGTCAGGAGAAGGATACTGCAGTAAAAGCGCTTGACAGCCTTAAGCAAGAGTACTATACAAACGCTCACGGATTCACAATTATGTGGGATGAGATCCGGGAACTGGAACCAAAAGAACGTGAAGTCTTTATTTCAGTAGCAGGCATTATTATCCTGTTATTGATAGTACTTGCAGTTCAGAGCAGGGCCTGGCCGTTCTTTATAGTTATGGGTGTATTTATCCTGGTGGCCATTGCCGGTTACAACATTAGAAAGGTGGTAGTCGCAAAGCGTCTTCGCGCTAGCATGATCCCTGCCAAAGCAAAGATAGAGGAACTTTCCGATAAGCATAAGGCAAAGAGCACCGAGGCAGAGCAGTCTCACAACAGATATAAGACGCTCGTACAGGAGTTCATGGACATGGATCCCCTGCCTCAGAAAGCACCGGGGGACGAAAATGACGGTATTGAAGAGTAATCTGTGCCCGACATGCGGCGGACTTCTAAGCATCGATCTTGATAAGCAGATGTACGTCTGCCCTTTCTGCGGTGTTTCTTTCGACTATGAATACTTCCGCGAGGACAATGTTAAAGATGTTGCCTCCAAAGCATTAGGCAGAAGCGAGTTCGGTTCGGCCAAGGATGCTTATAAATTCATGCTCGCTAAAGACCCTCATGACTTTGAGGCACTGCGCGGACTCTTCCTTTGTTCAGCCAAATGGAAGACCATGCACATAATGCTAAAAGACAACAACGTTAACGTCAGATCTGATGAGCCCTCTCTTCTCAATGCGATAAAAGAATGTCTTCCTGAGCACAGGGGATATTTTGAGAAGATCCGTGAAGCTCTTGATGAGATCTATCATTACAGGGACCTCGTAAAAGAAGCCAAAGACATTGACAAGGAGAAGGATTCAGCCGTTAAAATTCTTAACAACCTTAATGTCGAGTACGATATTAACTCATGCAGATTCACGACGCTGTGTGAACAGTTATGGGAGCTGGAAGCAAGATCACGCGATGCCGTCATTTCACTCGTGATCATATTACCTTTGCTGCTCATCGGACTTGCCATCTGGAATAAGGCCTGGTGGGCCATTGCTGTCGGCGCGGCATTGATCGTGTCAGCCATTGTCGGTTACAACGTAAATAAGGCTGTTGTCGCAAAGCGGCTTCGCGCAAGCATGGTCCCCGCCAAAGCAAAGATAGAGGAACTTAACGATAAACATAAGGCGAAGAAAACCGAAGCCGAGCAGTCTCACTGGAAATATAAGATGCTCGTACAGGAGTTCCTGGACATGGATCCCCTGCCTCAGGAAGCACCCGGGAAACGAAACCGGAACTGATCTATCTCCTGTTCCTGCAGACGCCGTTCTTCTTGAACTTGTATCTTTTCCTTCCGATCTTGATGGTCTTTCCTTTTACCATCTTTCCGTTGGAGCCGAAGTAATACCACTTTCTCTTCTTTTTCTTTTTCTTTTTCACCCACTTCTTGGTGTAAGCGGCTCCGCTCTTCTTAAGATAGTATGTGTTTCCCTTACCGTCGCTCTTCCATCCGTTCTTCTGCATCACGCCGTTCGATGCAAAGAGATAGTACTTGCCGCTGATCTTTCTGACCCCGGTCGTTGCGGCGCCGGTAGAAGGATCGAAATAGTACTTGCTGCTGCCGACCGTTTTCCATCCGGTCAGCATCTTGCCGTTATCGTAAAAGTAAGTCTTTCCGTTCTCGTCGGTGATCAGGCCGTTAAGGTCGGGGTTCAAAACGCTTACGGTCATGGATGCGGTATAGTTCTTCCCGCCGCAGTTTATTGTTGCTGTCAGTTTGCAGTTGCCGTATCCGACGGCCCTGAATTTTGAATCCTCTATCGCCACTATGGAATCATCGCCGGAAGTCCAGGTCGTGGAAAGATCTTTTGAAGTTACGGCTATTCCGTCAGTTCCCCATGTTTTGCCGGTTTTCAGATAACCTTTGATCACGGGAAGATCGTTCACGGAATCCTTTTCAACGTCCATCGCGGATAAAGATGATAACGTCAGATCGAACAACGAAAGATCAACCTCAATAGAAGCGTTTACCGTACCCGACTGCGCAGTAGTTACATCTGCTCCGCTATTTTGGGTTCCGAATTCCTGAACCCAGAAATGAGTTCCCTGATATTCTACATGGGCTATTCCTATCGAAGTGTATCCGGAACTGAGCATGGCCCTTCTGTGACCCTGCTTGTCATACTTATTATCGTTTTCCTGCCACTGCTTAAAAGTCCCGGCAGCCGTTGAGTTTCCTGCAGCTATATTCTCAGCACAAGATTGGGTCTTGCCGGATACGCAACTGAAACAATCTTTTCCGTTTGGTCTCGTATGCGCAAAATGGACTGCGATCTCGTAAGCTCTCTGCCGGGCTATCTTCTCAAGATTGTAATCGTATGTGTATTCTTTCAGTACACCGCACTGATGTTTTGAACTGTTCCCCTCATTCCAATACCAGGCGCTGCCGCCTGTTCTCCAATTGTTGATCATCGGAAGCATGTCTCTGGCCGACTGGGAATTGACCTTTATGCTGATATTGAACGTCTTTGTCGTGGCAGCTAATACGGGATCCGCGAACAATCCGGATATCATGGTGACCGACAAGGCAGCTGAAATAACAAGGGATAGAAACTTCTTGAAAAGATCTGCGGTTCTTTGCATAAGGACACCTCTGAAGACAAGTTTCCGATTAAGGATCTGTTTCGTAATCACCCGATAATCGTATTCTATACCCGATATCCGTAATTCTCAACAACGCCGGAAACCCGCCATTTTATTGGATTACTCACTTAGTGTCCTGTGAAAAAGTTCCCGCAGGTTTCCAAATACCCAGGGGATGACCTAAACCCCGGTGGTGTATGATGTTAGTATCCGCTCGTAAGGAGGTACAGGAAATGGATCCTATCAGGATTGGAGCTTTTCTAAAAGAATTGAGAAAAGAAAAGAATTTGACTCAGGAAGCGCTCGCCGGGAAATTCGGCGTAACGCAGAGATCTGTATCGCGTTGGGAAAACGGAACTACGATGCCGGATATAAGCCTGATGATAGAATTGGCTGATTTTTACGACGTCGACATCCGGGATCTCCTTCGCGGAGAAAGGAAAAGTGACGAGATGGATGAAGATTTAAAAGAAACGTTGGAAATGGTAGCCGAATACACTGAAGCCGACAAGGCAAAGATACTGAAAAAGGTCTATGTCTGCGGACAGGGTACGCTGATCACTTCGGTAGCATTGTTTATTGTGCATTTCATTTCATATTTTACGAATGAACTTGTACTTACGCCTATAATCCTGATAATTACCTGCGGTGTCTTCGGGCTCAACGCCCTGCTCGCGGGTCTTCAGCTCAGGGGCAAGATGAGCAAGGAAAGGTACAGGAAGCTGCTTCGTATCACGATTATCGTATGGGTTATAGTTGCAGTCATTCTTGTGATATTCATGACGTTCTTCCTCCCCAAGATACTGGTAGACGTGCTTGGCATGGGAACGCCTGCTCCTTAACGTTTTGCGGCTAGATAAAGAATAAAATCTGCCTCTCAGGTAATCCACTTGAGAGGCAGTCTTTTTTTCTGATTAATTGCCGGTCCGCCGGATTACTTGTCCAGATAATCCTTTGCGTTGAACTTCTTATCCGTCTTTACTTTTTTCTCAGAACCGGGCTCAGACTCCATTACGTAAGTCTCTCCGGAAGCACGGTCGATGTAGAAGTAGACGTGAGCGGCAGTATATGAGCGCCAGTTGACTACTACCGTCTTATCATCTGTCTGTGTTTCATCGATGATCCAATAGCTGGGAGCGTCTCCGGAAGGCTTGTTCTGTCCGTATTCCTTGTAAAGGTAATTGGTGATCGCGTTAAGGGCCTGATCGTTTGTAAGGGAAGCCTGTGTCGTTTCTGCGGTAGTTACCGTAGCCATAGTCGTCTCAGGTTTCTTTGCCGTATGATTGCAGGCCGTTAAAGAAAGGATAAGTCCAGCCGTCAACACTGCGGATATCAGCTTTATATTCATGCTGTTTCCTCCATTTGAAAAATCCTTCGCTATGCTACGGCATTTCTTCTTTCAGTTCAACGATAAATGCTTCCAAAAACTCGTGACGCTTTGCCGCCATGGCCTTGGCGGCATCCGTATTGAGTTCATCCTTGATAAGCAAGAGCTTGTCGTAAAAATGCTGAACTGAATCTTCAATGCTTCTTCCATGCTCTCCGCCGTATGCAAATGTGCGGGCTATTCCGATCGCGCCCAGGGCGTCAAGACGGTCTGCATCCTGTACGATCTTACCCTCGATAGTTTCAGGCTTCTTCCCGCGGTTCTTCGAAAAAGATACGGAATTGATGACGCTGCATATCTCATCGATCTTCTCATCAGATATGTTCTTTCCCTCAAGGAATCTCCGCGCATTGTCGTTATTCTTTGAATCAAACAGCTTATGGTCATCGACGTCATGCAGGATCGAAGCCAAAGAGACGACGGTCATGTCGCATGCGGGTTCTGTTTCTGCTATCTTCAACGCGTTTTCATACACGCGGACAGAATGCGCGGCATCGTGACCGCCGGAGTTTCCTCCCAGCAGCCCTGTCATGTATTCTATTGCATCATTTATCAGCTTCTGGCCATTCATAAATCCCTTTCCTGATCTCTCAAATCCTAACGCAGACCATTGTCACTGCTTTTTGTACTTTCTCTTCACTGATTTATATATCCTGTCAAAGCATCCCGGGCCCGCATCAAGATAGAGCGTATGCATCGTAAGGATATCCATGTCGGGATCCAAGGCCCTGATCGATTCCAGCGTCTTCACGGTCAAATAGCCGCCGAGGCCGTAGGATATGCCTATCCCGGGACTCATTACAATGTCGTCAGACTTTATCACCACGCTGTCCTTCATAATATCTGAAAGATACTTTGAAGTCTCCGCTTCCGAAAGGCCTTCGTAATTGAGACAGATGTCGGCTCTTGCCTGGATCATGTAATAATTTAAGTTGCTTCCGCTGTAAGACAATTCCTTGTCTTCCTTTCTGCCGTACATTGAAGCGGGATTTTCCATAATGTAAGTTGCCCAGCCTTCCACGTAAGAATCCTTATACTTGAGAAGCAGATACTTGTGCCTGAGCTTTGTCTTGTGGTAGTTGAACTGATACATGTGTCCAGGTATGCCTTCATGGAAGATAACCGATTCATTGCGCACAAACTCAGGAAGGAAGATCGTCTCAACAGAAGGATCGTCGTAATGTCTGGCAGCATATATCCCGCCGATCCCCACAGCCCTGAAGGATTCGGGAAGCCTTTCTATCTGATAGTTTATCTTAATCTCAGGGAAGTACCTGAAAGCCTTCTTCTCCATTTCTTCCATCTTTTCCCGGTTGTTCGAGCCCACTGCCGCAGCATTTGCACCAGCAGGTTTCAAGGCCATGGCTTTGTCCAATTCCTTTGCAAGTTCCGAGACGTTGCAGTCTCTTCCTATCTGCTTTCTCAGCAGGTGCTCATACATTTCCCTGCCGTGCTCAAGGCCAGCCAATCCCTTAGTGTTCGAAGTCGTCTTGGCAAGCGCTGAAAACCTCTTTTGGCATTCGTTAAACTCAGGGAACATGACCTCTTCCATAACCTTGTCGAGATTGGCCATGAATAATGTCTTCTCTTCTTCGCTCATGTCATTTAAGGAATCGATCTTCTCTTTAATGGTCTGTCTGAAAGGCTCAGTCCTGCTTTTCTGGGTGAGCATGTAAAATGAAGTGCTGCTCTTTGTGTAGAATTCCTCGATCGACGCATAACCTTTATCAGAGCGCTTTTCCTCATATTCGCAGACCGCGTCGAAATATCTGTCAGTATCTTTCAAAAGCTCTATGAAAAGATCCGCTTCGCTCTTGTTCCTGATATCAAGGTAGCTCAGGTTCAGATAAAAAGAGCCAACGCCGTTGCAGTCAAACGAAGGAAGCATGTAGCCGTATCCCTGATACTGTTTTATGTATCTTTCTTCTTCAAGGTCAAAAACGATCTGGTCGTAGAAGTCCCTGTCCTGGTCATCCAGTTTCTCGAAATCGATCTTATAAAGTCTTTCAAGGAGTCCCGTCAGGTATTCGCATTCAGCTTTGAAATCACCCGGACCAACGGTTCCGAAAGTAGGCTTGCTGATCCTTATCCCAGCAGCATTAAGGTCGCTGAACGACCAGCTAGCATTAAGATAATTGTCACCGATGTCATGGATTATGTAATCACGCTCGATCGCATTCAGTTCATCGGAAGCCTTCTGTCCTTTCAGCTTGCCCGGCTTTCTGACGGGATGGACTATATCTGCGTCGTAAGGCTTTGAAGGGAACTCGGTAAATTCGAGTGCAGGCAATTGGGAATTTGACTTTTCAAAAGTGGAACACGAAACAGCCGCCATGACGACCGCCATTACCAAAATGAGAGAAGTGATCTTTACAGTTATCCGTTTCATCAGTTAAAAGCTCCGAATGTTGTGATGTTTGCGTTGTAATACCCGCGGCGGTATTCTCGAGGCGTGGTTCCCGTCAGCTTTCGGAAACCTGCACAGAAATGACTCTGCGAGCAAAAGCCCAGCGAATACGCGATCTTCGAATAGGAGTATTCCGTCCTTGTCAACAGGGCCTTTGCGGTTTCAACGCGCAGGTTCATGAGATAGGTTCCGAAAGTGACGTTCATCTCCTTGCGGAAAAGCTCGGAAAGATAACACGGATTAAGCCCTGTCAGCTCACCTAAATCTTCGAGCGTGATCTTCTCATTGAAGTGCGAATCAATATATTCAAGGCATCTGTAGATCGGACCTGAGCGGAGCTCCTTGTTCCTGAAGTCTGCGACCGTCTGAACGAACACCTTCCAGACTTCTCTGTTCAGGTCGCGGATCTCCTCGATCGTATTTGCAGTGTCAGCCTTCTGGATATAGACGTCGCTGATCGAAAAGACCGTCTCCTGCGAAAGTCCCGCCTCGATCATGTAGCGTGTCGCTATCCCTGTGTTGATTATGAAAAGATAGCGCATATTGCGGAGCGGATCGGAAGACAGCGTTCCCTGTATTGAAGCGTCCAGCAGTTTTTCAGACTCTTCTACCGCGCGCATGTCTCCGTTCATCAGAAGATGAAAGCGGTGCGATTCGTCATCGTAAGTCGTGTGAGCAAAACCCGTTTCCGCGTGCTGGTGTACAAGCATGCGGATCTCGCTGATGTCTATCTTTTCCATTTCTTTAGCCATGAACTAAATATACCATTCATATAAAGATTTTGATATATGCCTATATATTTTGATATTACTTCCCTCTGGTCATACTTATCATAAAAACAAACCAAGGTACAAGGAGACCCCGCATGACGCAGCAGAAAACAAAAAGGATCCAGGGCTTGTTTGCAGTGCTCATCATATTCCACCATCTGTCGCAGATGGTGTCTGCTCCCTGGCTTCCGGATTCAATCCGCCGTCCTGGACTGGAATTGTTCGTTCCTGTCGGATATCTCCTGGTGGCTTTCTTTTTCTTCAGTTCCGGCTACGGCCTCGCAAAGAGCATGCGCTCTAAGGAGGACTATTTTGACGAGTTCTTCGTGCGCCGCCTGAACCGCGTCTTGTTTGTTTCGATCGCAGTTGACATAGTTTACATAGTCCTGCGCATTTACAAGCAAAACCTTGCACTGCCTCCGAATCCTTTTTCCTGGTATGTGTACACTCTGATAGTCCTCTACGCGGGCTTCTTCCTTGCATACAGGAAAAAGACTAAGGCGTCTTTTGCGGTAATGTGCCTGGTCGTTCTCATCTACTGCGTGGTGTGCTATCACCTTGCCTTCGGCAACTGGTGGATCAATTCCGTTCCTGCGTTCCTCCTGGGCATATTCATGGCAGGCCGCAAGGAAGAAAGATCTGACGTCAAGCGCATCATCCTTTCGGCGGCCGTTTTCGCCCTCATGTTTTTCGCGGGTGAAAACATAAAGAACTTCGCGGTCTCCAATGGATTTTCCAACTACGGCGTTATCAACAGCGCGGTGGTGTTCCTTCAGATGATATCTTCTGCGGCATTCTCCCTTCTTTGCTACTACATATCGTTCAAAACGCCATCCGAGGACTCCGGAAACACCGTCCTCGTCTTCGTTCGCAAGGTCCTCTCCTTCCTCGGCGGGATAACTCTCGAGATCTATCTGATACACGGGATTTTCGTGAATTCATTTGGTCCTTACTTCATCAGTAACAATGTTAAACCGTACTATTACATTAAAAACATCCCGCTCTATGTGCTCGTGGTAGTAGCACTCTCGATCCCTCTGGCTTTCGGCCTCAAGAAACTGTTTGACGTCCTGACTGAAAACTACCCGGTCCTTACCGTCTTAAACAAGTTCATGTCTGATCTCAAAAGGAACCTCCTGATCCTTATTGCCCTGGCAGTGCTGGTCACGGTCTGTTTCGGGATCAAGCACGGCCGGGACGCTTCCGAAGCAAGAAAGCAGGCAGAAGAATACAAGAGCGCAAACATTACCATGGTTGAAGCAGACGGCGAGCAGATCGCCGTCTATAAGGCAGGCACCGGCAAGGAAACCATGGTCCTCATCAGCTCCGGAAGCTTTGCGGGTTCTACGCTGAACCTGCGCCCTCTGGCCGACAAGCTTGCGGAAGACTACAGCGTTGTAATCATCGATCTGCCCGGATCAGGCTTCAGCCCTTATGCCGGCAAAGAGCTTACTGCTGACCACTACGCCGATGTGATCAAAGGCACGCTGGATTCGCTGGGGATCAAAGACGACATAGTTCTTGTTCCCCACTACTATGCAGGGCTTTACTGCTACAGGTATATTTCGAAATACCCTGAAGGCTTGAAAGGCGCCGTTTTCATCGACAGCGTACCCGTTGAGATCGGCCCGCGTCTTGCAGGCTCGGCCATCACTTCTGCGGAAGAATACGAATGGAACGCTTCGCGCTCGTTAAGAAGCGAAAAGCTCGTAAAAGACTTTATGGTCAGGACGGGATATGCCGAATTCGAACTTGTTTTCTTTGATGAGCTTTTCGGTGGTTCCGACGTAAAGAAATACGTGCCCGCAATGAAGGATCTCATATTGGAAGGTTACATGAACGAAGCCGGCTGTAAAGAGATCATCAAGGCCTATGCCAACTGCCGGGACCTGAAGGACTTCACTCTTCCGGCTGACGTTCCCGCGGTGTTCCTGATAAGTTCAGACAACAGATACGACAACCCTTACGGGATCAACTGGACCAACTGCTACAAGCGCATGATAACGAACGAAAAAGACCAGACCATCGTGACTATCGACAACTCGTACGTCATGTACTATTCACCCAAGGAAATAAAGCGCCTGACAGACGCATTCATGGGCAAGGGAAAATAGTTTCCGCATTTATCTGTGCCATTAGGGGAATATGTAGTATAATATTTGAAAGGCAAAGGCGCCCATTAAGGGTGCCTTTGTCTTTTTATTTGGATTTTTTAGGAAGATATTTGACGGTTTACGGCCGGAAAGGAGGCCAAATGGCTGCATTTGAAAGAGTCTTGAGCGGTATCCCCGAAATGGATAAGGCATTCGACAACATAAGGCTTGGCGACAACGTCGTTTGGCGCGTATCCGATCTGGAACAGTTCAAATTGTTTATGGTCCCTTACGTCGAACAGGCGATAAAGGACAAGAGGAACATCATCTATTTCAGGTTTGCAAGCCACGAGCTGCTCGTTGAAGACCGCCCTGAGATAAAGACCGTCAACATCCCGCTGTCCCACAGGTTTGAGACCTTCTCGGTCGACATCCACAACGTCATCGAAAAAGAAGGCTTTGACGCGTTCTACGTTTTCGACTGCCTTTCAGAGCTGCAGACAGCATGGGCGACGGATCTCATGATGGGCAACTTCTTCAAGGTCACGTGCCCTTTCCTGTTCATCCTTGATACCGTGGCATTCTTCCCGATAATCAGAGGCAAGCATTCGGTTGACGCGATCAACAAGATACTGAATACGACGCAGCTTTTCATAGATGTGTATTCGGACAGCAGGAGCATCTACGTCCGTCCCGAAAAGGTATGGAACAGGAATTCCGATACGATGTTCCTCCCCCACACCTATGAGCCTGATACGGGCAGGTTCCAGCCTATCCTGGACGGCGTTAAGTCGAGCCGGTTCTATCAGACTCTAGGCCAGGCACAGCGTTCATCTGAAGAACAGTATTCCGATTCATGGGACAGGTTCTTCAACCGCACGAAACTCCTTCACGAAAGCGAAATGGACATAACGAAAGAATGCGGCCGTATGTGCGACATCATGATGACCCGCGACGAAAAGATGCGCGAAATGGTAAAGAAGAACTTCACTCCTGAAGATTACTTCGCAGTCAGGGATCACATGATCGGCACCGGCATGATCGGCGGAAAGGCATGCGGAATGCTTCTCGCAAGATCGATAATCAGGAACAGGGAACCTGACATCGCAGAATATTTGGAGCCGCACGATTCGTTCTATGCAGGCTCTGACCTCTACTACACTTACATCGTTGATAACAACCTCTGGGATCTTCGAATCAAGCAGCGCACCGATGAAGGCTATTTCTCGCTCGCTGAGGAATTTGCAAAAAAGATCATGGAAGGCGTTTTCTCGGATCCGATGCGTCTTCAGTTCGAGCGGATAATCGAATACTACGGACAGGATCCTTACATTGTAAGATCGAGCAGCATTCTTGAGGACGGTTTCGGAAACGCGTTCGCGGGCAAGTACGAATCCGTTTTCTGCGCAAACAGAGGCTCGCTCGAAGAGCGGCTGAATGAATTCGAAAACGCGATAAAGACAGTATATGCAAGTTCCATGAGCCTTTCCGCACTGGATTACAGAAAACGCCGCGGACTTGATAAGAGAGACGAGCAGATGGCCCTTCTGATACAGCGCGTGTCAGGCTCTTATTACGGCTCTTACTACATGCCTTGTGCGGCAGGCGTAGGCTATTCCTACAGCCCCTACAGGGTGATGAAGGACTCCGATCCTACTGCAGGAATGTTAAGGCTCGTCATGGGACTCGGAACATCCGCGGTCGACAGGACGGAAGGCTCGTACCCGAGGATCGTTAATCTCGACATGCCCGAGAAGTCCTCATATTCTTCATCTGCCGACAAGCACAAGTTCTCCCAGGGCAAGGCTGAAGTCATCAACATGAATTCGCATTCCCTCGAGAAACTGACTTACGACAAGCTTGAATCTGACGTTCCGAGATATCTGGAAAACATCCTGCTCGAGCACGATTACGAAGCCGAATCAAGACTCCGCGAAATGGGCAGGCCGAGGCAGATAAAGTTCATCTCCTGCAAGGGCCTTGTCGCCAACAAAAAACTCATGGAACAGATGAAGAGAATGCTTCACTGCATCCAGGAAGAATACGATTATCCCGTCGATACCGAGTTCACGATAAACATATCCGACAACGGGGACTACTCGATCGACCTTCTTCAGTGCCGTCCGCTTCAGGTACAGAAGACCTCCGGCGGAACAGTCATTCCCGCGGGCATCTCAGAAGACAGTATCCTTCTCGAGAACAAGTCATCTTCAATGGGACTTTCAAAGGCTTCGGAACTGGACGTCATAGTGTACGTGGATCCCGTCAGATACTACAACATGCCATATAGGGACAAGCCCGCTGTTGCAGCGCTCATAGGAAAACTCAACTGGCATTACAGGGACCTCGGAAAGCACATGATGCTGATCGTTCCTGGCCGTGTCGGAACTTCGTCTCCCGAGCTTGGCGTGCCGACTTCATTTGCTGACATCAGCGCATTCGAGATAATCTGTGAGACAGAAGAGACCAAGGCCGGATACAATCCTGAGCTGTCCTACGGAAGCCACATATTCCAGGATCTTGTAGAAGCGGAGATCCTCTACACCGCTGTCTTCAACAATCCGAAGACAGTTCATTTCCATCCGGAAAAACTCCAGAGCTCTCCTGATGTTATCAGTGAGTTTGACGAGTCGGAAACTCTTTCAGACATCGTTCACGTTTACGACGTTTCAGGCAGAAACTGCAAGGTCTATAACGACATCGCGAACGAGCATCTTGTCATAACATGTTAGAAAATAAAACGGTTTGGAGCGCAACACATGATTACCCTTAACGACTATTTGTACAGCGGAGACACCGTGGTCAAGATCCTTCACTGCTATTCGAGGGATCTGAAAGCGGAAGCGATCAGGACAAACAACGGCGTGGACCTCGCACACAGCAACTGTCTCATCCAGATGATCGAACTCCTGGAACATAACGAATTCTTAACTTTGCAGTCCCAGAAGATCCGTGAGTTCTATAAGTTCATGACCGAAAAATACCCTTTCCTCGCGTTCACTTTCAAGGGCAGGATCAAGTCTCTGATCCGTCTCGAGGAAAAGATCAACGGAAACATCTCGGAGTACATCTACGAGTATTACAAGCGCACCGGAAAGTATCCTCCCGAAAGTGAGATCAAGGAACAGATAAGGCGCATCAGGGATCTCATCGCTTACAGGATCGTTATATCGCTTCCCAAGTGTCATCTTGGTCCGGGAGAAAACAGAGAAGAACGGGAGATCGGTTACATCTACGAGATAGCAAATTCTCTTCCCGTCTTTCTTGAAGAACGAGGATTCGCGCCTGAGATCTCGGGTTTTGAAGACCAGAGCGAACGGATCAACCCGCAGTACAGGGAGTATTACCGCGACTACATAGCCAACCCGAAGAATTTCAACTACCGTTCCCTGCACATCGCCTTTTTTGACAACACTTCAAGGAGCAACATCGAAGTGCAGATCAGGACAAAACTGATGGACGACAATGCCGAGATAGGACCTGCAAATCATCTGGGTTATGAGAAACGCCAAGAGAACGACCGTGCCAGAAGAGAAGCGATCCCGTTAGGAGAAAACCCGTTTTTCGATGACGCGTACGAGCGCGGAATAAAGCTCCAAAAGCTCGACCTGAGCGAGATCGACGTAAACATGTTCGGAGCGGTGAACAATGCTCTTATCAACGACGGCTGCGGCCTGTACAGAGGCCGTCTGATCCTCCCCTACGAGCATCTTTCAAGATTCCAGAACGATCTTGTGTAAAAGAAAACTCCCCGCCGTTTAAGCGGCGGGGAGTAATAGATCTTCAGTGAATATGATCCTTATTTCACTCTGATAGTGACGGTCACGATCTGAGGATCTGATGCACTGTGCGTAGCATCACCTGTAGCGATGACCGCAACGTCAACCTTGTAGGTACCCTTCTTCAGTCCCTTTTTAACGGTAATGTTTCCGTTGGAATTGACAACGATCTTGCCATTTCCGGAGACCTTACTGAATACGCGGAAACCTTGTCCTGCATCAGTGTAGCTGTAGAGCTTGGAAGCGGCTACCTTCTGAGCCTTCTTCTTTACCTTCTTAGCCTTAACGGTCGCTGTCTTGCCTGCAGCTACCAACATTGTGTTTGCCGTGTATTGAACAAAAGTCTTGGTACAACCCTGCCAAGCAGTGGAATTGCTTTTTCTTAATATATCCGTGACGGTTATTCTGATCTTGCAGTCTTGGAAGATATAGTTACCAACAGTATCAACACTGCATGGGATCGTGATAGCCGTAAGGTTAGTGCAGCCTTCAAATGCCCTATTACCAATGCTCTTAAGCCCATAATTGAGCGTTACGCTTGTAAGACTTGCACATCCGGAAAATGCTGAAACACCGATCGAAGCTACGCTTCTGGGAATAACGACACTTTCAACCGCCGTACCCGAGAAAGCAGATTCACCTATGGAAGTAACACTGCCGGGGATATTAACGGTCGTAAGACTTGAGCAGTCTAAGAAAGTCTTATCCTCAATCTTTTTGAGGCCGCCGGGCAACGTAGCTTTTGTAAGATTGGCGCAACCACTGAAAGCTTCAGTACCGATCGTTTTAACTTTGCCTGGTATCTTAACGCTTTTAAGGCCGGTTTTCTTAAATGCTGAAGCTCCGATCGTCTTGACCTTGCCCGGTATATTTATGGATGTTAGGTACGAACAACCGGAAAAAGCAGAAGCTCCAATCGTAGTAAGTTTTTTCGGAAGGCTAACACTGGATAAAGCTGTAGTAGCAAATGCACCTTCAGAAATAGTTTTGACTTTTTTAGGAATTTTGATGCTCTTAAGATTTGTGCATAGAGCAAATGCATATTTACCTATGCTCTTAACGTTTTTGCCCATTGTAACCTTAGTCAGGCCAGTGCACAAAAAGAATGCATAGTTTCCAATAGTCTTAACTCCTTTGCCGATCTTAACAGTCTTCAACGATGTGCAGCCGGCAAATGCATATTGACCTATGGATTTGACCTTCTTAGGGATCGAAATGGACGTAAAAGCGCAACTGGTAAAACAATATGCGGGGATTGATTTGATTTTTGAGTTGAATGAGACGCTTTTCATATTGGAGCAGCCTGCGAAAGCATAAGCTCCAATAGACTTTGTGCTCTTAGGGATCTTAAAGCTTGTCAGAGCAGATTGGCTAAAAGCATAAGCACCAATGGATTTTATGGTCTTAAAACTCGGGAAACCACCGATATTTGTATGCTCAAAAGCATGTGCGCCAATAGATTTTAAGGCCTTCTTGCCTCTTACGTAAGATACTATCTTTCCGCCTGATAGATTTGTACAGTCCTTAAATGCATAACTGCCAATGGAAGTTATTCCTTTAGAAATACTTATGTATGTGATCGAACTTCTTGATTCATGCCACGGAACAGCTTCCTCTGATTTCCAGTTGGGCATTTTGCCACTTCCGTAAATATACAGTTTCGTGTCGTAGATATACCAGTGAATCTTGCCAAAGCTACCGCTTGTAGCCCCGGCTGCCTTGGGTACAGACTTCGATGATTCTTCACTTCCGAAATAGTACTCTTCAGTTTCTTCCTCTTCTTCAGACTTAGCGGAAGCCTTGTCGTCTTCATCCGCATCGTCCTCATCATCAGGTTCAGAAGGATCTTCCTTATCCTCTTCTTCCTTGTCTTCCTCTTCTTCCTTTTCTTCTGCTGCTTCTGTGTTCTCCGTCGCAGCAGGCTCTTCAGCTTCGAAATCTATCGCATCGGCAAATACGAAAGTCGGCACCATACCGACGATCATGGCGACACTGATCAGAAAAGCCAATAATCTCTTTGTTTTCATCCTAATCCTCCCATGTTTATTTTGATAATTTAAATATCAATAGTTTTTAATTATTACAGATAAATTACAAAATTGGTAGGATAAAAAATGAAACTTAGCAGGACAAATTACAGAATCACTTTCTCTTTAAGGTGTGCTTGGGGTTTTCATCCAGCCAGGCCTGTACATCCCAGCATTCGAGCGCTCCCACTACGTATCCCGGTTTGCCTTTCGAATTATTTAAAACGTAACCCTTTAAAACAACTTCATGTCCATAGTTGTCTTTCCCGACGTAGAATGACACCCAGCCGTGATGATTGTGCCAGTCAGCAAGCCAGTCTCCGGGTTTCAACTGACTGTACGAGATCTTCTTGCCGGTACTGTGCGAAAGCTTATACATTCCATGGTAAACGCGTTTATGGAAGAATTTCTTCATTACGTAGACTACGAATCCCGAGCAGTCGCAGGTTTTCTTTGAAGCACCGCCGAGCCTGTATTTGATCTTCTTTGATACGGAGTAATAATACGCACCATATCCGTAACCGTCATACATAAACCGGGAAGTATCATTAAACTGATTCGTCATAGTAGTGTTCTTCGGGAATGTCTTAACACACCATTTTGCAAAGGCATTGCCGTCCGTAATGACGTATGGTGCCGGACAGTCCAAATATGATACAAATGTTTTTTCAGTATCGGATCGCGCTTCCTTAAAATCGTCTGCGGGTTTCTGGCCCTCGGGAAGCACGACAATCTGAATGGCTGTGATCGTATTTCCGATATCATCGGTTCCGTTCCTTCCATTGGCATTTGACCACGCCATCCAGCCGTACCCGGAAGTCCTGACCCTGTAGAATATGTCGTATCCGTCTGCAGCAGTACGGTTTACGCTGTAAGAAGTCTCTTCGTAATCGTCTTCCTCGTCTTCGTTTCCTTCTTCGTCAGGGCCGCCTTCCTCATAATCCCCGTCAAAAAGTATCATAGATACATACTCAAGATTCTTTTTATCTTCAACGATCCTGAGCGAATATTTCGCATCATATTTCTTCGTGTCCCAGACCGATTCGCCATAGTACGGATAGTTGGCATACATGTCCAGATAATGATCAGGAACGTCAACTCCGACAGCGATCCCGATAACGGGGTCGGTCACTTCAAGGACATCGCCGTCAGACTTGATCTCCGACCATCCGTTCTTCGTCTTTACTGCATAAGATACCAAAGCGTTCTCGCCCATCTTGAAAAGTCCGCCGCCGGGGAGTATGGGCGTTCTTGAATTGACCTCTGAAATATCGATCACGCTCTTTACGCCATCGACTTCAGCCGGTGCAGTCTTGTCCTTTAAGACGAGGATTACCTGTACCGCTTCCAGCTGTTTTGCGAGATCTTTCGTTCCGCATGAAGCTCCGTTCTTCGCCCAGCCGAGCCAGCCGAAATCCCGGACATAGACGCGGTAATAAACATCGTAATGCTTGGCGACTTCTCCCGTGAGATCGATCTGGATCTCTTCGATCCTGGTTCCCTGTATTCCGCTCGCATCGCCATTGGACGACCAGTTCTTTTCCCATCCCGTCTTCTGAAGATAGGATCGGTATGTAATTCCTCCCTTGTACTTGCTGCCTGTAAGGTTGATCGCTAAACTGTCGATCCTGTTGCCTTTTCCTGCAGCTCCCGACTTCACGCCGTCCTTAGACCATTTGGTCTCCCAGCCGGTGCTGTCTCTATGGACCCTGTAATTGACCGAGGGAGAAGATCCCGTATCTGCAGGAACTATCCTTATCTTTATCTCTTCGATCAATTTGGTCTCGCCTATCGTTCCCGCCAGAGAACCGTCAGACACGAACCCCTGATTGTTTCCGTATTTCTGGAGAACGACCGCATATTCGATCCTGTATTGTTCTGCAAGATCTCCGGTAAGTTCCATCTTGAGTGCCTCGATCTTCAAGCCTTTTGCAACGGTTCCCGCTTCGGTTCCCGCGTCCTTAAAATCCTGCCAGCCGAGGCGCTGGACGTATACCTTGTATTTCAGAGAGCCTGTAATTCCCGTAGGATTATTGATATTGACAGTTATCGCTTCGATCTGCCTGTATGAAGCTTTTTCGTCGGAAGGATCCTTTCCGCTCAAAGTGAGAGTGGAAGACGAAGCATCCCATACGCCGTCGATAACACCGTATCTCTGGACGTTTGCAGAGCCTGACAAAGAGATATCTTCAGCAGCGGAAACATCACGGGAAACACTGAACAAACCTAAGATAATGCTCGCTGTCAGGATTAAAGAAAGAGCCTTCACGAATTTCTTAAACCGCATATCAAACCTCCGCAAATCCATAGCCACCCGTTTCCATTATAGGCTTGTGCCTGAATGTTGTAAAACGGCTGCTTATCCTGCCTGAAGCTCATATAACCTGACGGTACCCGGTCCGTTGTCAGGAGTATAGATCTTGAGCATGATGTATCTGCAGGTAACCTCACCGGTCTCAAAAGTCACGGCGTTTTCTTTGCAGTCCTTCTGGTAATCAAGAGGAATAAAGTGGTTCGGGGTGTTAGACCAAAGCAGTTCCCAAGATGTCGCGTTATAAGATTCATCCTCGACCGTTCCTGCATTATACAGGGTGTATGAACTGAACGTTTTATAGGATCCGAGATCGAGCACTATGTAATGGCATACGCCTTTGAGGAGCATTGACACTTCAGTGACGTTGCCTTTTTCCGCACACCATTTCGTATCGTATTTACCGTCGACCAGCATGGCGGCAGTCTCGTTGCCGTTAATGAATCCGGAGCACCTGTAGACTCTTGCATCCTTGAAAACGTTATTGGCATATTCCTTTACGGTTGAAGACTTAGGAGCGGTCTTCCGGTCATATACGTCGGGCTTGATCTGAGGATAATGCATGCCGAGTACGATATTGTCCTTATAACTTCCGAAACCGTCAAACACCCAGGTACCGTTCACGCACTCTTCCACGTACTTTGCACGGAGAGCTTCGATCGTTTCGTATCCGGTTATCTTCTTCACCAGATTGTTGAAGGGATTGCCCGGTGTGTACGGATCGGAATCATCGGTTATCTCGCCGTTCTTTATAGCCCTGTGAATGGAATCAACAAGACCCGGAACCCATTCGCCGTTCTTTAACAGCGTCGGGAATCTGTAATCCATATACGCAAAGAAGAGCACGCATTCGCCGTACGGTTCATAACTCCAGTTGATCAGGTCCTCGCCCTTCTGGTCGATAAGATAAACGCAGTCATCGGCAGCCCAATGGAAATATCTGAACCTGCCGTAGCTTGCAAACCCCTCAGTCCACCATTTGAGTCCTACCGGATAGCTCTGGATGTTATGAGTCAATTCATGCGCCAGATAACCGATATCTTCGGGGTGCTCGTTCGCATAACGGACCTGGACCTGAACCTTGTCTTCCCAGGAGCACGCAATGTCCTCGGTGTTGCTTTCAGCGATCAGATGTATGGTCTTGGGTTCGCTCCCGGTTCCCCATCTGGTGTAAAGCCTCGGATACACCTGATAGAACTCGTTTTGCAAAGCATGCTTATATTCTTCGTCGGCGATCTTATCCCATTCGCCCTCGAAAACGACCTTAAATTCTTTGCTTGAATCCAATTGCATCGGATTTCTGACGGAAAACTCACGCTTCATTTCCGGAGGAAGATATTCATTGTAGACAGTCTCAGAAGGAACAGTCTCGGTAGTCTTTATTGAAGTCCCGGAAGATGTCGTACCGCTCTCTGAACCTCCCGAAGAACACCCCGACAACATAAAGGCCGAAGCAAGGATAAAAGAAACGAAACGGCGTGCATAAAGCTTTTTCATGCACGAATTATATCATTTTACTTTCGGGATTATTATCTCGGCCGTGAAGCCGCCGCCTTCGCGGTTCCTAAGTTCTAATCCGCCGCCCATCTTCTCCATGAAGCGCGATGCGAGATAAAGGCCCAGGCCGCTTCCGTCCTTACCCGACTCTGCTGCCTCAGAGCCCCTGAAGAACTTTGTCGTAAGCATAGCGAGCTCGTCTTCGGGAACGCCCTTTCCTCTGTCAGAAAGTATCACGCGGATGTTGTCTGATTCCGACTTGTAATCGACTTCCAGAGGGGTTCCTGCGTACTTGAACGAGTTGCCCGCTATGTTGTCTATGACCTGCTCGAGCCTTAACTTGTCGACGAGGATCAGGCACTCGGGAACTGCGCCTTTCTGCTCAACGGTACCATAGAAACGCAGGTCACCCAGCATATCGTTTATTATCAGCGAACTCTCTTCCCTGGGCGTGACCTTGAGTTCGTCAAGATCGTCCAAAGTTGCCTTGAACATGTTGTCTACGAGATGTTCTACTGAAGAAGCCTTTGACTTGATGACGGACACCTTGTCCTGAATATCAGGCTCCCTGTACTTCATCTCCATGACTTCGCACGTTGCCTTGATCGTGGCGACCGGCGTCTTGATGTCGTGGGAGAGTTCTGCAACGAGTTCCTTCTTGCTCCTGTTCGCCGCAGCTTCGCGCTCAGAAGACTGCTTCAGTTCTTCCCTCATACGGTCGAAAGATTCCGTGAACGCACCGAAATAGTTGTGCTTATCCATGTTGAGCGGAACGTCGAGGTTGCCTTTAGATACGCTTGCCGCAAAATCCTTAAGCTTGTTGAATGGTCTGATATAGAAATACCAGATGACCGCAAGGATGATCATGCCAGCCGCGTAAACTACCGCAAGCAGCGTGATCAGCTGGGTCTTGGCATTTTTGATAAGTGCTTCATGCTCCTGTGTCCTGGCAGAAAACGCGATCTTGCCCTTGATCACGCCGTTTTCCATGTAATCGAAAACGGACAGGCCTTCCTTAATATAGAAGTTATTTTCTGATTCGTAGCTGTCATCGGAAAGAAGGATTATCTCGCAGCCGTATTCCTTCTCGAGCACCTCTGTGTCTGCACCCGAGGAGAGCTTATCCGAGATCTGGTCAACCTTGGTGTTGAGATCGAGCATGTCAATGGAAAAGGCCTTCTCATTGCTTATCCTGTTCCATAAGAACAAACCGCATGCCAGTAAGATCAGCGTGTAGATTATGGCGATGATGCGGATCTTCATTCCCCGGTCTCCAGGATGTACCCCGTACCCCAGACGGTCTTGATGTATTTAGGCTCGTTGGGATCAGACTCAAGCTTCTCACGAAGACGCCTTATATGAACATTAAGGGTCGAATCCGAATAGAACGAATCGCCCCAGACCTCATCGAAAAGTTTTTCTTTTGTGACGATCGTATTCTTATGCGCGTAGAGGCATGAAAGGAGCGCGAATTCCTTGGATTTCAGGGATACGGTCTTCCCTTCGACCGTGCAGCTCATGGTGGCGGGATCTATGGTGAAATTCTCTTCCGAAGCCTTATTTACGGCGGTTCCCGCCTGCTTTACGGCCTCGAGCCTTTTGAGCTGGACCTTCACTTTGGCCAGGAGAACACTTAATGTATATGGTTTCTTTATATAGTCGTCGCCGCCGATGTTGAGGGCAACGAGGACGTCGTCATCGCTCTGTCGCGCGGAGATAAACAGGATCGGTGTGTCGTACGTCTCGCGGAGCCGCTTGCAGAGCGCAAAGCCGCTCTCGTTTCCCAGGTTGATATCGAGCAGGAAGATGTCTGCAGTGTTTTCCTTAAGGAAATCCAGGCATTCTTCGGAGCTCGCTGCGACCGCGCAGGTCACACCGAACATCTCAAAATACTCCTGCGTCATGCGGGATAAGTCTTGTTCATCGTCGATTATTAAACAGTTATAATTCATATTCACGAGTATAGCACAACAAGAGGACGCGATAAGCCATCCGGAATACATGTAAGAAACAGTTAAGGATTGAGCAAGGTCTAAGTAAAGTATTCTTCCCAAAGCAGACGTACAATCGCAGTGTAAGAATTCTGCAAAACAACCGAAAGGAAGACCAAGATATGGCAACAGCTACATTATTAAGAGCAACAGACCTCTGCAAGACATTCTCCAACGAGAGCGTTCAGCAGCACGTTTTAAAGAATCTGAACCTTGAGATAAGAAAAGGCGACTTCACGGTAATCATGGGAGACTCCGGCGCAGGCAAGAGCACGCTCCTTTACTCCCTCTCCGGCATGGACCGTCCGAGTCTCGGCGCGATCCTTTTCGGAAACGAGGATATCTCAAATTACAGCAACGACAAGCTTGCCCTCTTCAGAAGAAAGCACTGCGGATTCGTTTTTCAGCAGAACTACTTAAACGACACGATGAGCGTCCTGGACAACATAATCGTATCAGGCCTTCTCAAGAGCCGTGACAGAAAGGCGATCGCGGCAAGGGCCAAGGAGCTCTTAAAGCAGGTAGGTCTGGACGAGAATTGCTTTGGCAAGTTCCCGAACCAGCTCTCCGGCGGCGAAAAGCAGAGAGTCGCACTCGTAAGATCAGTCATCAACGAGCCTGAGATCCTTTTCGCGGACGAGCCCACGGGTGCTTTAAACTCACAGAACACCGAAGCTGTTCTCAACATTCTCACGGAAATGAACAGAAGAGGACAGAGCATCGTTATGGTAACTCACACGATCGCGGCAGCTGAGAGAGGCAACCGCATCCTCTACTTAAGAGACGGCGTCATCTGCGATGAGATAACCCTCTCTCCCTACGAAGGCCAGGACAAGGATCGTCATAAGCAGCTCCGCGCATTCCTCACAGACATGGGGTGGTAAACATGAATTCATTATTCTTCATTGCAAAAAACAACATAAAGAAGCACAAGGGCGAGGTGGCGATCCTTTTCGCGCTGATCTTCATCTCGGCACTGCTCCTTTTCTCGAGCCTTTCGCTCATAATGTCTGCTTCAAACACGATCAAAGAGTGTGACGAGAAATACCATGTGGCAGACCTTATGGCATTTGCCAACGGCATTACGCTCGATGAAATGAAAGACAAAGTTAAAGATATCGAAGAGATCGAGAAGGCCGAGTTCGTACCCATGATCCAGTCATCCTCCGATTACTACTATAACGGTATGAATGAGGATGATGCCATCTCATACGCTTTCTACTTTTTTGACTCATCACGCCCTACATATCTCAATGCATTTCCTGAAGAGTTCAATAACCTTAAGGACGACGAGATCGTTCTGCCGTATTACATGTCATATACGGTCAAAGCCGGTGATGACTTTTACGTTAAGGCCGGGGATAAGACTTATTCTTTCAAGATCAAAGGCTTTGCAGAAAATCTTTATTTCGCAACATCTATGAACCTGAGCGGATTATATACCTTGGTAAGCCACAGGATCTTTGATGAGATGTCGGCAAATCTCGATCCGACGAGCACCATGCCGGCTGCATTGTTCAGGATCAAGGAGGGCGCGGACCTTCAGGAATTTGACACAAAGGTCAAGAGAGCATTCCCCCGTGACATAGAGATCGAGACTGTCGACCGCGCCACGATGAATTATGCAACGACCGGTATTACAAACATCGCTGCTTCGATCGTTCTCATCTTCACGATAATGCTGGTCATAATGGCCGTCATCATCATGCACTTCTCGATCAGGAACTTTATCGAACTCAATGTGCAGAACATCGGCCTTCTTCAGGCAACGGGATATACCGCAAAGGAACTGCGTTTTGCATGTGTCATGGAACAGATGATCATAGGTGTGATCGCGACAGGTATGGCAGTTATTGCAGGCATATTTTTAAGCAAGCCTTTAAGCAATCTTTCCGGCATGATGATGGGACTTTCAGGGTTCTCGGGGATCTGCATTCCCGCGCTCATCTCGACTCTTACAGGTATCCCGGCAATGGTACTCATCGGCTCTCTTATCGCCACAACATCTTATAAGAAGCTCACTGTTCTTGAGTCTTTGAGAAGCGGCATCACTTCACACAACTTCAAGAAAAATCACTTCCCGCTCGAGAGCAGCCGCCTTCCTTTGAGCCTCGCCATGGCAGGAAAGAACATTTTCGGTTCGGGCAAAAAGAGCATATTCATCACACTGATAGTCGCGGGACTTGCTTTCTCGACTTGCTTGGGATTCACGCTTTTCCAGAACTGGGCGCTCGATCAGACAGCTCTCCTGAAGCTCGTCGGCTTTGAATCTTCCGACATTCAGGTGTATGCCCCGGGCGACAATGAATTCTTAAAGGATATGAAAGATCACCCTGAGGTCGAAAAAGTAAACACCTGGACAACAGTGCCGTCAATGGAGGTTACGTATCTTGATAAATCAACTTCTCTGGGAATCGATGTTTACGGCGATTTAAGCCTTCTTGATAACGAATACATCCTTGAAGGGCATCTCCCTCAGAACGAAAAAGAGATCGTCCTTACGGCAGTTGAAGCTGATATCCTCGGCGTGTCAGTCGGAGATAAAGTCAATGTTAAGTCCATGGTTGAGGACGGCACTGTATCTTATACCGTCAGCGGCATCGACCAGAAGATCAACAACTTGGGCAAAAAGGCAGTCATGAGCGAAGAAGGCGCACGCCGCCTGAATCCTGACTATAAGTTCTATAATGTGCTCGTATATCTTAAGGACTCTTCCAGGAGCAAAGAACTGAAAAAGCAGTGGGAAAAGCAGTATCCGGATTTCCAGTTCACTCTTGTGGATGACCTCATCGGTTCAACGATCAATACGATCAAGGACTCAATGCTGGCTATCTGCGTGATCTTCATCATCGCAACCTGCTTTGTAGTAATCCTCACTCAGCTCCTCCTCACAAGAGCGCAGGTCATCCGCGAAAGAACTGACCTCGGCGTTTCCAAGGCTATGGGCTACACATCAGGCGAGCTCATCAGCAGGACCCTGATGACCAACCTCCCGACTATCGTCTTGGGAATAGTCATCGGACTCGTAATGCACATTGCATTCTCCAACCGAATGATCCTCATCGGTCTTGCATCGTTTGGCATCAAGCAGAACAACTTTGTAACCTCGCCCGTATGGTTCGCTGTAACCGCGGTGATCATATTAGGGTGCGCAGTCGTAACAGCATTCTTAAGCGGCAGGGGCATAACCAGGCTTGAACCTGTAAAGATACTTAAGGAAGAATAAACAACAAAGGGGGTGCGTTATGCACCCCCTATTCATCTTCATAATTTAAGCAAAAGAATTACTCTTTGATCTCAAGATCTGCCTCATTGAAGACATAATCCTTTTCCTTAGACATGCTGAAACTCAAGTTTACCTGCGTTACCTTACCGTCTTTGTTCTTCTTGTAGAGATAAGAATTCATCGGTTTTTTGCCATAGAAAAGAACATTGCCTTTTTTGATGTTATCTTCCATCGTGCTCTTCGGAATGCCGTTCTTATCCCACTCAAGCACGACGGTGACCAATGATCCTTTGTCATTCATCTCCACCTTTTTAACAGTGAACTGATAGCCGCCCCAATCGTACTTTTTCACGTCTTTCTTGGGTCCGCCGCACGCTGTCATTGAAAGCAGCAGCGCAAACATAAACGTGATACAGACCGCCCTTTTTACCGATTGCATAGTTTGTCCTCCTTTTGATATTAGTCAGTCCTTTTCAGGATCAAACCCGTTTCCAATCCCTTATATCTTATCAGAATATCAGAGAAATATTGCCATGCAGCAGAATCCTGATAATACCGATTATGATCAGGTGAGCCGGATAGTAAATGTAGAAAAACCATTTCATTCCCTTCCACTTTCCGCGTTCGCCGTTATACGAGGAAAGGATCGGGATCGTCAGGACCGTGAACATCTGAAGGATGGCGTACGGTCTGCTCAGGAAAATGAAGAAAACGGAAGCATAGACCGCAGTCCATATAACGATGTGTAATGCCTGCATTTTAAACTTTTCACGGTTTGCGTAAAGAAAGAACGGGCACATGACCGCTATGGAAGACCAGTCTGAAGGGAAGCTTATTACACAGACCGCGATCACCATCAGGATCTTCGCCCAATGGGGGATCTTCTCGTTTCTGCATAAGATTATCAGCGTCGCAGCCCATGCAAGTGACCACATGACGCTCGTCTGATTGAAGACTCCCGTCGACAACGGAACAAAAGGAATCCCGAAAGCGAAACCGTATGCAAAATGTGAGATCAGAGCAAACAGGAAAAGCCTGCCGATGTATTTTCGTGCGTCTTTCGTGTAATGGCACCCTTCAGCAATGAAGAACCACATTATCGGTGCGGTAAGGCGCCCGATGATGTGCAGGAGCATTACGTACCACACCGTCTGAAGACCCGGGAAAAATGCCCACGTAAGATGGTCTATCGTCATTGCAATTATCGCTATGACCTTTATCTGATTACCGTTTAAGACCTTCCTCATTTCTTTACTCCTAACACGCACAAGAGCGGTTTATTGTTTCCCGCGAAAGAATTGGGTTCGGCATCATACCAGAAGACAAGATATTCATAAGAACTGCGGTCTGTGTTCTCATAAGTCTTCTTTGCATTGGTAACGCCATCGCTTTCAAAGAACTCCTTGTCGAAGCTCCTGCAGGTGGATACGTCTTCAACATCTCTGCCGGTATATTGGCTGATCATTTCACGGCCGTGCGACTGTCCGCCGTAACTGACTTTGCATTGGGTATATTTCCTGAAATCGGTATCGTTATATACCTTCTCATCTTTGTAGATATAGACGCTGTAAGTCGTGTAGCTCTTGCTCTTGTACTTGACTGCTATTTCCTTGAACTTCATGAGCAGGTCGTTGACCTTCTCATAATCAGACGAACAGATGAATACGTCCAAGCCCCTGTCTGTACCAACGTCAACATAGATACGGTAATCATCAAATCTTTCGTCCAACACCTTGATGAACTCGCTTCTTACTATATTTTCGCTTTTCTTCCCTAAATAATCAGTATAGAAAACAGGCTCCTTTTTCATTCCGTCCGGATATTTCTTTTTGTCGTAGATGATGTATCCGTCCTTGTAATTTGCCTTGGCAGTAACGCTCTTGTCTTCGTTGTTCGTGATCTCAAGATTGTATTCGCTTCCGCCCTTAACTTCCTGATAGTTGATGCCTCCGTCAAGCCAGGCCGTAGGGACTCTCAGCTTTTCCTTTGAGACGATCTTCGCTGTAACTTCATCACCGGTCTCATCTTTTATCTTCTTCTCAACAAAAGCGATGACCTCTTCTTCGGATAAAGGATCGTCAGCCACGATCGTGTCATAGCCGCATCCGGCCATCAATACAAGCACAAATATTAACAGTACTGCCAAACAATTCTTTCTCATCTTTTCTATCCCAAATAAAAGCTCAAGCCAAAGCCAGTTCGATAAGCTTTCTTATGTGTATCTCGACCGCGTCAAAACAGGCGACGGGACAATTGCCAGGATTAAGTATCAGCGGCAGTTCCGTGCATCCCAATATGACGCCTTCGATGCCGTCCTTTTCTTTCATCCTGTTAATGACGTCAGTCAGTTCCTTAAGCGTGGATTTCTTTACCAGTCCGCGTTCAAGTTCCTCATATATCCTTTGTGCAACAAGCTTACGGTCTTCCTCACACGGAACAAAGACCTCTATGCCTGAATCGATGAGGTCCTTTTTCATGTAATCCTTTTCCATCGTGAAGATCGTACCGAGAAGGCCTATTCGCTTTATCCCCTTTGAAACGGCTTCTTCAGCGACCGCTTTCGGAATGCTGACGATAGGTTTTTTGAACCTTTCCGCGAGCTCATCAAAAACAACATGCATGGTGACCGCAGTGAGCGAGATGACCTCTGAACCACCCTTATCCAAAGCGTCCAGCTTCTCTTCAAGGTAATCTGCGAGGAGGTCGTATCTTGCTTCCGTTACATAGCCCCAAGCCCTGGTGAAGTTCACGCTCTCGATCGCGATGTCGGGCATCGCCTTTCCGCCCGTGATGCGGTCTATCTCAGAGTTAAGTATCTTGTAATACATCAATGTCGATTCGGGACCGGTCCCGCCGACTAAGCCTATCTTCTTCATTAAACGTGTTTTCCTTTAACCTTGTCCGTCAAATCTAGTTTCGATCTGAGGATCATAATAGGGGCAGCCAAAACCCGCCATCAGGTCGATGACTTTGTTCAGTTCCTTTTCGGACATCCTGAGACTGCAGTCGAAAGTCACGCACTGCGGAGTCGTATGGATAGTGAATGCGCCTTCCAGACCGCCGTAATTGTAGTCGTCGAGCCTCTCGTATTCCCTGAAGACCTTCTTGACCTTCATGAGGATCTCAGAGACAGGGAGCTCTGCAAGTCCCGTCACGTTCTTGCCTTCAGCTACGGCCGATCTGTAAACTTCACCGTTATTAAGATAAATACCGTCTTCATACTTCCAAAAAACAAGCTGTCTTCCCATATTCCCTCCTAAATATTCAGATAGTCAGGCATCTGCCGACTTCAATTATATAACATGTTCGATTTTTGTTGTGACGTACATAAAGATTACACACCGGAGATCTATACTCCAATTATCCTAGGAAAAAAAGTTGCGGTTTAACATGCCGTCGGGAGGATCTCAGGAATGAAAAAGACATATTTAAAGATCACTATATTGATATGCACGCTGATACTCGTGGTGATGGTGCTCGGCTGCGCTCTCTTTACGTATTTTCAGGTCGACAGGATCAATTCGCAGTACATTGAAGACATATACAAAGCCGCGAAATCATCACCTTCAGAATTTGAAGAAGGTTCGACCGGCCGTTATGAAAGTTCGATCGAAGAATATTATGCCAATAAGTTCTTCAGAAGCACCTACGCTCATGAAGTCGGTTTCTACGGAAAAATATCATGGAAATGGACAACTTCGGAATTCACTCACGATATTGAATCAATTGACTTTAAACGTTCATCCGCTTATTTTGTCAATTCGAACAGTGAAAAAGGAACGATCCATTTCGTCATAGGTGATGACACGCTCGGCAATGCCACTTATTATCTCAACGACAGAACGGGTGTGGGTGTATCGATCATTGCCCCTGCTCCCGGTACGGAAAACGGCTGGCAGATAGACCTTGAATATGCCTCTGAAGAATACACCGGCCCCGTAAACAGCAGCGAAAAGACCGTTAAGCTTGATCAGGAAGCAAAGCAGAAATATGAAGAGCTTTCAGGAGATGCCTTACTAAAACGCATCGACGAGGCAAAGACCGGATGGTTTACTTCTTACGTAGTGCTCTTCAATGAACACGCAATGAACAATAACATCATTCAGATAAATGAATGTGACGTGCTCGTTTTCCATCCTTTCCAAATGGTCTTTGCCAAGTACGGATATGTCTATCTTTTGTTCCTTCTCGTTCTGATCGTTCTGCTCTTCATCGCAGTATTCTCAATGCGCAGGATGTACAAGAACAGGCTTCAGTTCGAAGCAAGGACAAAGAGCCTGACCAGGAGCTTTGCGCACGAGCTCAAGACCCCTCTGGCCGTTACAAAAGCTTATATCGAGAATTGGGACCTTGTAGATGAAAAAGAACGCCCCGAAGTCGCATCCAAGATCAATTCCGAGGTCGACCACATGACAAGGATGGTCAACACGCTATTAGACCTTTCAAAAATGGATTCCGGCGACGTCAAACTGAACCTTGAGGAAGTCGAACTCTATGACCTGTCGAAATCCTGCTTCAGGCACCTGGAAAATATAGCTGCAGAGAAAGAGATCATTTTCAATTTCAACAAGGACAAGGAAGACGGCGAGTACAAAGTTTCCGCTGATCTCGACATGATGCAGATGGTCATCTCGAATTTCATGTCCAATGCGATAAAATATGGAAAGAAAGAGGTCTCGGTCTTCTTGTCCGGTGACAGTAACAATGTTACATTCAAGATCAGCAACGACGGAGACCCCATAAGCAAGAAGGATCAGAAGAAGATCTGGGATCTGTTCTACAAGAAGGACAAATCCGGAGCGGACCGTCTTAACAGCAACGGAGTTGGACTTGCAGTCAACAAGAGCATTCTTGAGCTCCATAAGGCTAAGTTCGGCGTAAGCAGCGAATCAGGCACGACTTTCTGGTTCGAGATGAAAAGGATCAAGGAATGACCGATAGCAACTACAAGCTGTTGATAGCAGAAGACGATGTATCTTTGAGACGCATCGTCTCTGCTTTTTTTGCAAAGAACGGCTTTGACGTCGACCAGGCAGGTGACGGATCAGACGCCTGCCGCCTGATCTCAGAGAACCGTTACGACGCGATAATCCTGGACATCATGATGCCCTTCAAGGACGGCAAGGAAGTCTGCAGGTTCATCAGGACGCGCTACGACGTACCCGTCATATTCCTTACTGCGCTGGGCAGCGAAAGCGACATCCTGGAAGGCTACGAGGTCGGAGCCGATGAATACGTTACAAAACCCTTCTCTACGAAACTCCTTCTCGTCAAGGTAAATGCACTGATAAACCGCTACAGGGGCCTTCTGGTCAAGGACGGAAGGATCTGCGTAGGAGAGATCGTGATCGAGCCGTCTAAAAGGCTCGTCACCGTTAACGGTGACAGAATAGAGCTTTCCCCGAAGGAGTACGACCTTCTCCTCTATTTCATCGAAAACAAGGACCAGATCCTGTCCCGCAACAAGATCCTCGACGCCGTCTGGGGCCGGGATTTCGAAGGCTACGACCGTGCCGTTGACACATACGTCAAGAAGCTCAGGGCTTCTCTGGGAAGCGCCAGCCGCCATATAGAGACAGTTATCAAGAGCGGCTATATCTGGAAAGACTGACAACGCCCCAGCAATTTATTTTGATTGTCAAAGTATTGCCCCATGTTTGCCCCACTTTGCCGTATTTCTTTTCGCTGAATAAAGATAGTATTGCCTCAAGGGATGGATGATAACAGGAGGCATACTATGAATTACGAAATATATAACAACAACTCCAAAGAATGGGTATTGCTCATACACGGTCTGGGCGGAAGCATCAGGACCTGGAAATACCAGATAAAGGATCTTAAGGATTACAACATAATCGCCGTTGAGCTTGAAGGCCACGGAGGATCTTCCATAAAAAGGGCCCGTCACCTTCTTTCAAGATCGGCAGAAGACATAAATGAGATCCTTGAAAAAGAGAACATCGAAAAGGTCAACATCATTTCGCTGTCTCTCGGAACACTCGTGGCAATGGAGTTTGCTTATCGTTACAAAGAGAAGGTCAAGTCCATCGTTCTTGCGGGTTTCGTACTGAACCTGGGAATAGGCTACAAGACGCTGCTTGCCGTTTTGGAAGGCCTTAAGTTCATCGTCCCCAAGAAATTCTTATATCCGCTGTTTGCCAACATCATGATGCCCCACAAAAACCACAAGAAATCCAGGGACATCTTTATCAGGGAATCGCTGAAGATGAAATCACTTGCTTTCAGGATGTGGCTTACCGAACTGTTCACAACGCAGTTCAAGCTGACGGACTACATTAAGTCGCTCAAGGAAAACCATCTTCCGGTATTCCTCATCTCAGGCAAGGAAGATTACTTCTTCTTCAACAGCGTGATCGGAACCCACAAAAAGCTGAGCGAAGCTTCTTTATGCCTGATCGAAAAGTGCGGCCACGTATGCAGCATCGAAAAATACGAATTGTTTAATTCCCTTGTCCTGAAATTCATCAAGGGACAGGATTCCGCAGAATTTGCAGCTCTTGCCTGACCTGGTCTTTTAACTGCACAAATAAAAACGGCAGCCGGAATATCCGGTTGCCGTTTTTATTGGGGGATGGTGAATTATGTAAAAATGCTCAAGATTTTTCTGTTGTTTCAATGACCTTGTACTGGATGAGTCCCATGATTCCGATTACGACTGCGAAGATAAAATCCAGTAAAGGTCTCGTTGATGTCATTGTAAGTCCTTCGTAAGCTACTGCGTATAATCCTAAAAGGAAAAAGATTGCGCCGGTTGCTGCTGCTACGATAAAAAAGAATGATTTCATGTCCATGTTTTTGTTCCTCCCAATGTTGTTTTGTTTTTGTTTTGGTTTGTGTTTGTTTTGTTTGGTTGATGGCTTCATTATGTCAACAACCCGGGAGCAAAAACATCAGCAATGTAAAGCCGTTCTGCGGTTTATGCAACAGAACGGCTTTTAGGTGTTGATTATCTGTAAAAAAGTTTGATCAGCCCGCGGATTTTTCCGGTTTAACGAGCAGTTTTCGAAGGAGAGGAACGGAAACGCCGCCTGCTGCATTGCCGACAGTCATTATGAGCAGATAAAAGGCAGCCTCAACGCTCCATGCCTTTCCTACAGTAAAATAGAACATGTTTGCCACGCAGTGCTCGAATCCGCAGATGACGAAGACCGTCACGCCGAAGAACAGAGCAAGGTATTTTCCAAACTCGTGAGGGATCGACTTATATCCCTCGACTCCGATGTAGATCATTATGTCGCAGAAGAATGCAAGTATAAATGCGCTCAGATAACCCTGCTCAAGCTTGGCCTTGCAAACGGGCGCGGCCTTTTCGATGAGTTCCGGTCCGAGCCTTGTCTGCAGGAGCAGTAAGCCGACCAAAAGCGAACCGATGAGATTGCCGAGCCAGATGAGGATCAGCGAAAACGCGTATTTCTTATCATTATCAAATACATAACAGACTTTTCCGGTAAAAAGGCTGAAGCCGAACGCACAGACGCAGAACAATCCGACGGTAAAGAACACGGCTCCCAGGATCTTATTCCCTGACAAAAGGAAGACCGTGCCTCCGATCGAAATGCTGAGTCCTGCCAATATTCCGCTGATGACCGTACGCATTAGTCTCCCCTCCCTGTATTAATCTGCAAATCTTAAAAGATATCCGTCCGGATCCTGGACGAGGAACTCGTGCTGGACGATATATCCGTCGCCTTCCCTGTAACTGCTTTCCATCAATTCCCTGAATGGTTTAATTCCCAGTTCAATTATCTTCTGATACAATGCCGCGGCATCCGGAACGGCCATCTCGAAATTGATCCCGCGTCCGTAAGGATGCTCCATCTCACCGACGCTCCAATGTCCGTTATCCTGTTCAAACATCATCTGGTTTTCGTAAAAAGAAAGAAAGACAAACTTGTTCTCGGGTCTTTCATATTCGATCTTGAAACCGAGTTTGCCCACATAGAAATCTTTCGTCCTCTCGATGTCATCAACCGTAAGTTCCGGTATTAGCGGATTGAACTTCATATGACCCTCCGTTCTTTATCAAAAATATTATACAAAACGTTGCGGGGTTTTTGATGACAAATCTTCAAAGAACTGCTGTTAACCGGGAACGTGAAAGCGGTTATGCTGCCTCCTTTATCTCTACCGGCTTATATTGTTCGGATGCTTTGGTTACGCCTTTCTGATATATCACGGCGAAATCCCTTCTCATCGACACGGGAGTGTAGCCCTGAGCCGAATACTGTGCGGATTTTTCATCCCAGTCATCGGTGCCCCACTCTCTTTCGTTATCGTCTGCTACGATCATGAAAGCTTTTGCGGGATACGGATTTCTATGGTCTATGCAGTAATCCATCATGCTCGTATCGCTTCCGCTGTTTCCGAATGCAAGGACAGGTCTTCTGCCTATCTCACGCTCGATATATACTGCCTTGTTGGCGTTGAGGTTCTTCTGGATGAATCCGCCTGTAAGAACGAGCTCATCGCCGTCCTTGTATTTGAAATCCATGTTTGAACTTACGTCTTCATATCCTTTTACCTTTACCTCAAAATCAGTTCCTATCACGTGGTTCGGTGTAACGTAATACCTTATCGGTGAATTGGCGATGATCGCGCGCGTGGTCGTTCTCTCGGTTCCGCTGATGACGTAGATCGTGAAGCCGTTCTCGTAAAGGTACCTGACCAGTTCCACCATCGGCTCATAAAAGCCGTCTATATATCTCATGTTATTGAAGCTTTCCGTCTTCTTTTTTCCGAATTCAACGGCATATTCCCTGAATTCCTCAACCGTCATTCCCGCATAGGCTTTGGCAAAGTTTCTGGCCAGATTCTCGTCAGCCTTGTATCCGGGCTTGATCGATGCGGCGATCTGTTTCAGTTCGTCTGAAACGCGCTCCGGATGATCGTTCAGGCAATAGTCGATGAACATCATCGTGTCGTAATACGTGTAATATGTCTCGCAGGTAAGCGTGCCGTCCATGTCGAAAACGGCGATCCTGTCGCTCTCGGGGATGAAATTCTCCTTATCATTCGGGTTTGTTACTTTTGATACGTAATCCCTCAGTTCCTTTGCGACGGCCGAATCCTTGTCCCAGTTCTCGGTCAGTGCGGTTTTTGCCGTTCCGGTGCTGCACTTTGTAAGAACGATATAACCTGTAGCTGCTGCAATTATCAGAACAACCGTCAGACATACAGCAGTGATCGATTTGGCATTGTTTCTCATTTTGAGTACCCTCCTTGTTAACGCCTCAATTATCAAGTTGGGAACCGGTCCGGACAATACACAGAAGCAGCCTTAAATGGCGGTTAATCAACACGTGAACTTTCAAGTGTCGCTTATTCAGCAAAAAAAGACCGGGGAAACTACCGGACTTGATCTCAGATTCCTCGGGTGCTATTGACCGTTACTGTATCTTTGAGCCCGCGATCATCATGAGAATGGACATTCCGATGAAATAAGCGGCAACGATCCAAAAAGCCCATGTTGAGAAGAACGTCTTAAACTTAAGCCTGTTCTTCTCTGTCTTTGCCTGTTCGATCTCCTCTTCAGTCGCAGGAAGATTGACTGGCAGCTTGTCGGCTTCGTCATCGATCAGCTTGTATTTGCGAAGAATGAAGACTGCGGAAATGATCCCCAAAACGATGAATACCGCCCTGGAAACGTTGTCGACCGTTCCATAATGACTCTCGCCGACCGCCATCTTGATGTACATAACGATGATCGTCGAAGAATTGTTGCATATATGCATGATGATCGCAGGAATGATCGAGCGGCTCTTAACGGTTACGTATGCCAGCACAAGACCCATGACGAACGTGTTGAAGAACTGGGCGATGTTTCCGTGGAAGAAACCGAAAAGAAGCGCTGAAGCTATTACTCCGACCTTGCGGCTTACATGCGAGCCGGCGCGCAGAACACAGCCCCTGAAAAGCAGTTCTTCGGTGATCGGGCCTAAAACGCAGAGGTATGCCATGGTGCCGATCTGCAGCACAAGGTTTTGTGAATCAAGGCCGCTGCCGATCGACTGACCGACGGCCTTTGCGGAAGATGAGAATACCGAATCAAAGGCAGAGACGATCGCTGAGTAGAAATACGAAAAGCCAAGGACCATAAACGCCGCCATGACTATCTCGATCGCGCTGAAGGAAGGCTTGGCGAATGACTCGCGGAGTTTGCCGGTCTTGGTGATCTTAAGAACGAGCACGGCGGCAAGCGTGTTTACTATAACGCAGGCAACGCCGTTAAAAAAAGACGAGTAATCAGCCGTTAAAGGACTGTTGTCACCGGTAACTGCCGATTTTACTATGGACGTAACGACCTGCAATAAGACAACGGCCACGGAAACGCCTAACGCCTGAAATAAAACCACCACCGACATCCAATTGTATCTGCGGTAGACTTTGGACCTGGTCTTCTTTATCTGCTCAGTGTTTTCCATACATAACCCCTGAAATCAAATATTTTTGTCAGCGGTATGTATGATAACACTTATTTATTCAGTTTCAAGCAATAAATCAGGCCGGTTCAGATACAGGAGTTTCAGCTGCACCGTTAGGTTCAGTTACCGGTGTTTCCGTTACAGGCGTCTCATTTACCGGAGTCTCCGTCTGAGGCGGCGCCTCGTTATTGACAGCTGTGGAAGCAGGCGGCGCGGTAGTTACAGGTTTTCTGGTACAGACGCCTGACTTCTTGAACTTATATTTTATGCCGTCGATCTCGATGGTCTTATTCTTGACCATTCGGCCGTTCGAATAGAAGTAATACCACTTCTTATGGATCTTCTTCCATCCCGTGTGCATTATGCCTGAGCTTGTGAAATGGTATTTATACTTGCCGATCTTCTTCCAGCCCTTTGCCATAACGCCGGACTTTGAGAAGTAGTATCTGTGGCCGTTTATAGTCTTCCAACCCTTTGCCATGACGCCGTTGGAGCCAAAATAATACTTCTTGCCCTTGATCTTTTTCCAGCCCTTTGTCATGACGCCGGACTTGGAGAAGTAGTACTTCTTCCCTCCGATCTTCTTCCAGCCCTTCGTCATCACTCCGGTCTTCTTGTTGAAGAAATAAGTCTTGCCGTTTATCGTCCTCCATCCCTTGACCTTCTTGCCGGTCGCGGATGAAATGCAATAGTACTTGCCCTTTATCTTCTTCAGCCTGTAAGTTACGACTGGCTTTTCTTCCGGCTCGTTAGGGTCATCGGGATCCGTGGGATTGGTAGGATCTGTAGGATCAGTGGGATCAGTCGGGTTTATCGGATCAGTGGGATTCGTAGGATCGGTCGGGTCCGTCGGATCAGTGGGATTTACCGGATCCGTCTTCTTAACGATGGTGAAAGAAACCGCTACAGAATCATTGTAATTGCCGATGCCTTTAACCGTAGCAGTAGCATTGCCCGCATTGACGTTGTTTGAGTAAGTGACGGAATAATCCTTGCCGCTTGTAAGGTCCTTTCCGTTATCCTTAACGGTTACTGAAGGCTTGATCGCAGAACCGGTGTAAGTCTGATCGGCTATCTTGATGATCGTGGCTTTACTAATTGATCTGGGTTCGATCGTAAACGTTGCAGTCTTGCTTCCAGTGTAAGAACCCTTGAGAGTAATGGTTACCTTGGCCGTGCCTGCATTGGTATTGTCAGAATAAGCAACAGTATAATCTGTTCCTTTTTTCAATTCTTTAGTTCCGGATTTGACTACAACGTCAGGCGTAATAGCCGAGCCGGTATATTCTTGATTTGCTATGGTTGCGATTGTGAAATCCAACGTTCCCGCAACTATCTCAAAGCTTGCCGTCACACTTCCGCTGTAGTTTCCAATACCGGTAACGGTAACAGTTGCAGTTCCGACATTGATGTTATTTGCGTATGCGACCGTAAAATGTGTTCCCTTGACAAGGGTCTGCATGGTATCTCTGACGATAACATCTGGCTCTATTGCATTTCCCGTGTATGTCTGATTGGAAATGCTTAATACCGTCGCATTGCTGATCGCTCTCGGAAGGATATTAAATTCTGCATACTTGGTACCCGAATAAGAGCCTCTCAGCGTCACGGTTACGGTTGCAGTTCCAACGTTGGTGTTGTCTGAATACGAAACTGTATAATCAGTACCTTTGACCAATTCTTTCGTTCCAGATTTGACTGTTACAGACGGAGTAAGCGACGAACCGCAATATGTCTGGTCTGCTATCGGTTCGATCGACACATCAGAAACTCCAGCAACGATCTTGAAGGTAACGTCCCTGCTTCCGGTATAGTTACCTATTCCGGTAATGGTAGCAGTTGCCGTGCCGGGAGCCGTATTATTCTTGTATTCAATAGTATAGTCCGTACCTCTAACCAGTTCGTTTCCATAATCTTTAACAGTTATTGAAGGTGTGACCATGGAACCGGTGTAAGCCTGATCGCTGATGCTGCTTACAGTTGCATTGCCAATCGACCTGGGAAGGATGTTAAACGATGCATTTTTGGTTCCTGAGTATTTTCCCTTCAGATTGATAACGACTTTCGCTGTTCCGACGTTAATATTTTCGGTAATCGAGACAGTGTAATCAGTATTCATTATCAAGACCTTATTTCCGAATCTGACGATAATTGAAGGAGTATGCGAAGAACCGTTATAAGTCCGGTCAGCTATTTCATCTACGGTAACGTTTGAACTGTCAGCGATAATGGAGAACGTAGTCTTCCTGCTGCCCGTATAATTGCCGGTTCCGGTAACGGTAACCACGCCTGTTCCGACGTCGATGTTGTTCGTATAAGAAACCGTATAGTCCGTTCCTTCAGCAAGTGTCTTTGTGCCTGACGATACCGTAACCGCAGGTTTCAGTTCTGAACCCGTATAGCACTGATCTTCGATCACAGACAGAGAATAATTAGATATGGACGCAGGAACGATGGTAAACGATGCTTCTGCCGTTCCTTTATAGTTTCCAATACCCGAGATGATCACAGTTGCACTTCCGGCATTAATGTTATTTTTATAGGACAATGTGTAATCCGTATTGTTGTTAAGTTGCCTTGAACCATCCATGACTGTCGGCACAGGGCAAGCCGCCCTTCCGGTATAGGAATAGTTTGAAATACTCGAAATGTCGAGCGTTCCAAAGGTCTTTGGATCGATGGTAAATTCAACAGTCTTAGAACCGGTGAAATATCCCTTGCCGGTTATCGTTGCCTTCGCTTTTCCGGCGTTTTTGTTATCAGAATAACCAACTGTATAATCTGTACCTTTAACCAGTTCAGTCGAACCAAACTTAACGACAACCGCAGGAGTTATGTTAGTTCCGGTATATGTCTGGACAGGAATGTCTTCAACCGACAAATTCGCCGCATCAGCTTTGCCTATCGTAAAATACTTGGTCGCAGTTCCTGTCAGGATAGTACTTATTCCGGTTATGTTTATCGTTCCCTGACCGGGCACGATGTTATTTGAAAATGTCAGTGTATAATCAACATTCTCCTTAAAAGTCAGATCACCATACTTTATATTAACTTTCGGAATGATCGCAGATCCGGTGTAAGAATACTGAATATCGGTAGTGCAGGTTACGCTGCTCGCATTGACAGGCTTTATACTGAATGTGTAATCTGCAGTTCCTTTGTAATTACCTTTGCCGGTCAGGGTCATAGTGGCAGTACCTACATTGACATTATCTTTGTATGTCACCAAGTAATCGGTTCCCTCTACGAGATGCTCGGAGCCGTTCCAAAGACTGAGTGTCTGCGTTACCGCTGATCCCGTATAAGTCTTAGCACTGACACTGCAAGAGATGTAGGATATCGGTTTGGGAACGATATTAAAGTTCAGTACCTTAGTGCCGGTGTAGTAACCCAGGAAAGAAACGGTTATGGCAGCTTCACCCGTACTTGTGTTGTTTGAATATGCTAATGTGTAATCGGTATCCTGGATAAGCGTGGTTTTTCCATTCTTGATCGTCAATGAAGGAGTAATGGCGCTGCCACTGTATTGACGGTCGGAAATGCTGCTGTAAGTCAGGTTGTCCGCTGTCTGCTTTATGATCGTATATGATTCGGTCCTGCTGCCGGTATAATTTCCCTTGCCACTGATGATAACAGTAGCGGTTCCCGGTCCGGCATTGTCAGAACAAGACACTGTATAATGCGTGCCTTTAGTAAGAGTTACCCCGTTAAATGTCAGAGTCAGATCAGGCAACGTTTCTTCTCCGGCATAATTTACCGAAGGATTCGCAGCAATGGCGCATTCACTGATATCACGCGGAAGGATCTGGAAAACAATGGAAGCTGATCCAGTGAAGTTTCCTTTGCCGGAAACATATACATAAGCATTGGCATTCACCGAAGTGTTGCCGGAATACCTGGTTATCGTATAATCCGTACCCTCAATCAGAGTTTTTCCGTTAAACGTTATCGTCGGCTTTGGCTGCGCTCCGTTCGGGTCAAAACATACTGTTGAAACCGTCCGGGTAATGCTTGAATCACTGATCGATCTTGTTGTGACCGTGACACTAAAATCGCATGTGTATGTCTTGCCGCCGAATTTTGCCGAAGCAGTTAACGTAGCAGAACCAACTCCAACGGCAGTAACAGCCGAATTTCCTGTTACTGTCAGGACGGAAGTATTACTTGATTTCCATGAAACATCAGTTACTTCACTTGAAGGAACTTCGACCGGAATGTGAAAGCTGGAGTATGCGCCGTTGCATGTATAGTACCCTTTGACTTCAGGAAGCGTATGGGAATCTCCGTATGTAAGATGTGTAAACGTGTCATCGAAATCTATCGAGAATACAGCATCTGAAATATCTACCGATACCGTACCGGTCTTCGTTCCCACATAGGCGGTAGTGGCTGAAGCATTACTGTTCTTTTCTCCGTATTCCTGTGTCCAAATACTTCTTCCGTTGATCTTTACACAGGCTATGCCTATCGCAGCATAACTTTTGCTGATCATAGCCCTTCTATGTCCCTGCCCGTAATAATCGCGATCATTTTCCTGAAATGATTCAAAAACATCTTGGGCAGTTGCGTTTTCAGGTCCGATATAGCAACACTCGCCGACAGCAGTAACTCCGTTTACGGAACAAGAATCACAATAATCGCCGTTAGGTCTCGTATGGTCAAACTTGACGGCAACTTCATAAGCTCTCTGGAGAGCTATCTGCTCAAGAGTATAGTCATAGGTATAAGCCTTAAGAACGCCGCAATTAACGTCGTTGCCGTTTTTATCTTTGTACGTGGCGGTACCGCTCTGCCTCCACTCATTTATGATTGGTAACTGGGTTCTTGCGGACTGAAGGTCAACGTCGTACGTCAGCGTAAAAGATCTGAGCGTTGCCGCAGAAGATTGATTAAAAAGCAGTATGACTGCAAGACATGCCGAGAAAAAACCTGTGACGGTTCTGAAGACGCGGGACGATGAAACCATAGCAACCCCTCCTTGTGCTAACAGCTCAAAAATCACCCTTAAATAATTATATCAAAAAAGAAGCTCTGTGGCAGGCTGGAGGTACGGTTGTCCTGATAATTCATGGTTGATTTTAGACTGCCTTACGAATATCCTTTCTTATGAATACGCGACAAGCGATTGGAGGAATAAGCAATGGGAAGTCTTAAAGACGATTGGAAGGAAACCGGCAAGGACTTAGGCGGAGCTTTCAAGCAGCTCGGCAAGTCCATAGTCAAATCCGGAGCTACCGTGGTAAACAAGGCAAACGACTGGGCGGAACGTGATGACGCCAAGGAAGCCGCCAAGAAAGAGGCTGAAGTCGAAAAGGCCAAGGAAGAAAGGGCCGCGAACACGGTCGTATGCCCCAAGTGCGGAGCTGAGATCACTGATCCCGAAGCCGTTTTCTGCCTCAAATGCGGAGAAAAGCTTGAGAAATAAATCAGTTTTATCCTTTTGAAGAATCAAGCTGCCTTCGGGCAGCTTTTTTTGTTTCAGGTAAGATTCCCTTTAGCGATGTTTTCCTTGATAATGCCGTCCGTTATCTCGTAGATCTTTTCTGAACCCGCGCGCGTTCCGGACTGCCTTCCGTACACCTGCTGCGCGGTAACGTTGTGCTCCTTCCAGTCGCCGCCGTTATTGCTGTTATTGAGGATCAGCGGCTGGAAATTATCCATCGCATGAGCATATTTGGCTTCAGGCGTCTCGTTTGCTTCAAACTCGTCGAAAAGGCTGGTAAATTCAAGTTTTTGATCCTCAGGGAGCAATGAAAAGATGCGCTCTTTTGCCTTGTCTTCCCTCTCCTTTTGCGTTGTCAGACCATCCGCATCGTAAGCATATGTATCACCAGCGTCGATCTCAACGACATCATGTATGAGGCACATTATCATTACCTTGGCAATATCCACGGGCTCGTTCGCGTATTCCTTCAGCATGTACGCCATTACCGCCATGTGCCATGCGTGTTCGGCATCGTTCTCGTTCCTGCCATGCCCTGAAAGATGCGTCTGGCGGAAGACGTTCTTTTCCTTGTCCAGCTCCAAGGCAAAAGCCATTTGTTTTAAGATGCGTTCATCCATGGTAATAGTTTTCCGGTATCGTCTCTTTGCGGATGCATAGGTCGTGGTCCGCCTTTTCCCAAAGCATTCTGACCGTATCCGTCATCTTCACGCAATCGCAGACATAGACAAGCGCATCGCCCAGGTGATCGTAAGTGACGGCACCGGTGTATTCTAAAGCCTCCTTGTAATTCGGATAGTATTCCGACACGCATTGATCCGAATGGACCGTATAGTGCGTGTGGAACGGAGGCGATTGAATGAGATTTCCTTCGTAATCCTTTATGGTGATAACGAATGTATCAGGATTGAGCCTGTCGGGAATTCCAAGTCTTTCGTCAACCGAATGAAGATAAGTATTCCGCTCGTGTCCAACTCCGATCAGGAGGACTTTACCGTGCTCTTCATAAAGCCTGCTCAGACAGGAATTGACCGGAGCAGGCGATGCGCACTTCTCCTCTCCCTTTACGAATTCAGCAGCTCCCTTGCCGAAAACGGTGACCGAATGCGTAGGGTGCAGCGATCTTACGCCGTCTTCCCTGAAAGCGGCCACCTTCGCAAGCGTTCCGATGCAGGGAACCGATGTCTTTACATCGTAAAAAGGCTTGTCTCTTCCGACTTCATCCCAGGTATGCGTCGGTATGATCAAAAGGCCATCGCAAAGATAAGAACTCATGGCATCGATCAGTCCGTCTGCGCCGTCCTCTATGGGGCCTGCAGAACGGAGCGCGGCATGAACCGTTACTCTATCGTCATGTCTGATGCCGTTTCTCTCAAGAAAAGAAATAACATCTGTTTTTGTAAGCATAGATTTGACCCTATTCAGTAGCCTTGTAAGATCTGAGGATGTACTCTCCCGACTGGCCTACACCCACAGTAGCCGTACCCGTACAGATCTTTTTCAGCGTCTTGTCAGCTTTTGCCTGTTCGGGTGTCAGCTTGTAATAAGCTTTGATCTCTTCATTATCGAGATTCAGATATGTCTTTATGTCGATCGAGTAGATGGTGAAATTCAAAGTAAGGGTTCCGTCTCCGTTGTTGTACGCGGAGTCAACGATGGCAACGGTGTTCTGCTCATCGCCGTCGGCAGCGAAAAACCATATCTTGCCGTCTTCATAGTAAGGACCTTCCACGTTTTCACCGTACTTTGTCGGCGGCTTGGGCAATGCCTTGCAGTCTTCTTCCTTCAGCCCCGTTCCGAACAGCTGGCCGATGGTCTTCAGTGCCTGTGCAAACGTAACCGTCTGATAACTTACTTCGCCCTTTTTCTTGTAGCCGATGGACTCATCGGTATTGTTTTTAAGATATGCAAATGCAAAAGTCAGAAACTTTTCAACAGACATCCTGTCACCGTCATAGTCCCCGAGGTCATTTGCGGCAAAGCCCGAAATGAACATATTTGCATATTCCTGAGCCTCGGAAAAGAGCCTGATGTAATTAGGATCAGCCGTGGTCTCTTCACTCGTGGCAGAGCTTCCGGACGTTGCCGGTGTCTCGGTCGTAGTAACAACTTCCGAACTTCCTGCCGTTGTGACATCAGGTTCCTTGGAGGCAGCACACCCCGCAAAAGACCCTAAAACAATACTTGCAGCTAACGCAAGTGACAGCATCTTTATATACTTCATTTAATCCTCACCAAAAACAAACCTGTCTGAGAACCTTGGCTCAGACAGGCATATTATACCACGGCTTTTTGATCAGGCCTTGAGATTCACTTGTTGAGCACGCTGTCGTTCTTCATCTGGAGCAGGCTCTCCTTAAGTCTTTCAAACTGGAGCTGCCTGTCTTTTTTCTTTCCGACATAGGGTCTGTTCTTCTCTTCGATGCTCCATCTTTCCTTATAGTTTGCACTCTTGATGTTGTTATCCGGCGTTGAAAAGACTTTTTCCCGGATATCCAGCTCCCTGTTCTTCTTTTCGGCGATCTTTTCTTTGTAGTCGATCATCGAGAGCTCTTCGAGAACGGAGATAAGTTCACCCAAGGTTACGAAATAAGCTTTGTCGCTATCTGAAGCGCTTTCCCCTGTCTTTTCTACCTGTTCTTTAAGGATCTTAAAGCTGATCGGCCTTAAGTCGCCTGTCAGTCCTATCCTGCTTACCTTTGACCATTTTCCGGTGCAGAGGATCTTACCCAGGAGAGCATCAAAATCAGACGGCTCGACCATCAGGATATTTGTAAATCTCTGATCGGCATCAGAATACCTGCCCATATTCATCGAGTTAAGCGCTTTCTCGAGAGGAAGGCCGAAGAACAGCGAGATTCCGTAAGCAACGCCGCAGGAATTACACTGATAGACCCTCTTCTCTTTATCAAGAGTTAATTGGGCAGCGCATTTTGCGCACAGGACCGTCTTGCCGCTGTCAGGAGTTTCCGTTCCGTGATCTTCTGTCTTACCGTTTTCCAATCCGTTCAAAGCCTCACGTGTGGTCTCTTCTAGCGCCTGGAGTTCGTTATAAACTTTTAAGTATTCTTTCTTTAAGCCCTCAGCTTTATAGCCTGCAGTAGATGCATTGTTGCTTGCCTGGACCATTATGCGGTGCGGAGCTTCCGCACGCTTTCTTTCCGCACGCGTGATAAAGAAAAACGCAAGGAAAAACGCACCATAGACCAATACCATCAAACCTTCTATTATCAGGAAAAAGGTCCAGTCCGTAATGCCGGCGGCGAGCATCTGAACAAAGTGATATACCGATGCAAAGGCCACGGCCGCGCCCATTATTATCAGTGAGTGCTTAAATGATTGCCTGCTATTCGAAAGAAATCTACGTGAGATACCGACAGACGTCTCATCCAGTGATCTTTTAACGACGCTCTGCTCATCCTCCACCTGTGCCAGTTCTTCAGCAATGGAGACCATTTGAGAAAGCTTTGCAAAATAATCCACGGCAAATTCGGGAGATCTGTCAACAGCTGTATTAACGGCCGCCCTGACAGGAGAAAGACGGCACTTCTGATAGAATTCGGGATCCTTAAGTCCTTCTGTCGAAGTGCACCTTGCTTCTGAAAGGATCCTTCCTTTCAGAGCCGCGAAATTTGACGGATCCTTCTCCAGTATCTTTATGAACTTTTCCTTTGCTCCCGCAAAATCACTTTGCTTCAGACATTCTTCGCCCTGATCCAGGAGTTCGTCACCATGAAAGTCGACGGCATCAAATCCGGTGCCGCAAAAAGGACATTCAAAAAACTCCTGATCCGAATCAAAGAACAGAACACCGGCACATTTTGAACAGGTATAACTCTTTAACAACGCCATATCAAACCAGCCTCATAACAAGCGAAAAAGCCCCCTATTACCGTATTCAGATTAGCATGCCGATCTGAGCCGTAATAGAGGGCAAATTGAGCAAAAAATCCTGATAAATTTCAGAATCGGAGAACCTTACCCGTCCTTGCTGTATTCGAGTATGTCTCCGGGCTGGCAGTCAAGGGCCTCGCATATCGCTTCGAGCGTGGAGAAACGTATGGCGGAAATCTTGCCGTTCTTCATCTTCGAAAGGTTTACGTTAGATACTCCCACCTTTTCTGAAAGATCGTTTAGTGACATCTTCCTGTCTGCCATGACCCTGTCCAAACGGAGTATTATCTGTCCCATATTCCTTCCTCCATTACAGAGTCTCGTCAGACTGGATCTGGAGCGCCTTGCCGTAATCCATGATGGTATAGACGACCCATGTGGTTATGCCTCCGAGTATGCCGAATCCGGTGCTCGTGGTCAGAAGAAGTATCGCGCTGATAACGATCATGACTATCAGTACCCTCTTGATGACTTTGTCCGTAAAAGGCGTGTTCTCCTTGATTATGAGCTCGAAAGCGCCGCTTACGAGCTTTAACAGTACCGTCGTACCCGCACAGGCGATGGAGATAACCAGACAGTAGATACCGTATGTTATGCTGTAAGGGTGATCATTCAGCGCTTCCTGAACGGCGGGAATGTCAGAATGGATCTTCTCGATCTTTTTGACATTGAAATTGAAGAGCTTTACCGAACCGAACTCGTCATCTTCGCTGATGACACCTCTCTCAATGCCATCCTGAACTTTATCGTCAAATCGTTTGCCCATCTGGAAGATCGCTATCGATGCTACCAGGGTGCAGATACAGCCTACGATTGCAATAACGGCAAATACCGAGGATATCTTCTTGCCGACACTGCAGCTCTTCTTGATCTTTGCGATCTTTTCATTCTCTTCCATATGTACTTACTCCATTTCTTCAGGTTGAAGTCTGGGATCCCTTGTTCCTGATGATTGGATAATACGCCCTGATTTTATCTTTGTCAACAACTTTTTAATGATAAACATTAAATTATTTGCGTTTAGAATTAAAGCACACGATTTTCACTCATTTTTCCCTTGTATTCAAATCAGGAGAATCGTATAATACCGCCTTGTCGGCCTTCGAAAGATCGCCGGCATAGTACTAACAAACGGAGGTTCTATTAATGAACAGAGCAGAATTAGTTGAAGCAATGGCTAATAAGACAGGTATGTCCAAGGCAGCATCCGATGAGGCAGTAAAGGCTTTCATCGAAGTAGTTTCCGAGGAGCTTAAGAAGGGCGGCAAGGTCCAGCTCGTTGGCTTCGGTACATTCGAGACATCCAAGAGAGCAGCAAGAACAGGCCGCAATCCTCAGACAGGCGCTGAGACAAAGATCCCTGCATGCGTAGCTCCTAAGTTCAAGGCCGGCAAGGCTCTTAAGGATCAGGTTAACTCCAAGAAGAAATAATCCTGACCTGACGGTTGAAGATAATAAGGGCTGTGAGAAATCACGGCCCTTTTTCGTTCACAAAACGGAACACGAAAACAACAGATTTCGTGTTCCAAAACGTGAATCAAACGAGAAATTCACAAAACGGAACACGAAAACTGCAAAAATCGTGTTCCAAAACGTGAATCAGGCTCGACTGCTAAAATCAGTATTGGCTTTTTCCGAAGTAAGTTTCCTCTTCTCTAAGGTCTTCTCGAAAAGAAGATCCGCAGTCTCCGGGAAGCCTTCGTACACTACCTTTGTGCCTTCTTCGGTTATTCCGCCTTTTGTTGCAACGCGGTTTACGACATCCTCAAAAGTCATGCCCTTTTGGAGCATTAGATCGCCTGTCGCGCTCATAGTTGAAAGGACCATTTTTACTATCTGCTCTTTGGAAAGAGACGTGTGTCCCTGAGCAGAGGTGCAGATAACGTCAAATATTGAAGCAATGAAGCCCGGCATGCAGCTTACAAGTTCAGACCCCATGCCCATCTCGTTTTCGGGAAGTTCTATAACGTCGCCGATGCATTTGAGCAAAGCCTCGAGCGCCTGTTTATCCTCATCGGGAACAACCGCGTCATAACATACCAGTGTCTGTGATCTTCCGATCTCCGCAGTGAGGCTTGGGATGACTTTTGCAAGCTTTGCGGAGATGACTTTGTGAAGCGATTCAAAAGTAACGCTTCCGTTTAAGGAAACAACAAGAGCGTCCGGCTTGATGCTGTCCTTTATCTCTCCGATAACATTCTTCAGATCGGCGGGCCTTACGCACAAAAACAGGATGTTCGAAACGCTTGCGACGCCTGCATTATCAGCTATGCCGGCTATAGTCTTCGCTTCCTCTAACTTTTCAGGAGTTCTGTTCGCGGCAAAAAGATCTTCTTTTCCTATGTTTCCCGCTTCTGAAAACTTCCAAAGAAGCATCTTCCCCATGCTGCCGTATCCGATAACTCCGATCTTCATTTCATCACCTCAAAAACTGTATAACGGATATTATCATAGCATCACCGCCGGATTCAGGCTATCAGGACCTTATCAGCCCTTGTAAAGGCCGGTCACGCATCCTGCGGAAATAATGTTTCCGGTGTTGCCGTCTTTGTCGGTATCGAGATCCTTAATGAATCTGGGCAGTTCCGGGAACATTGAATTAATGCTGCCCTTGACCCTCTTTACCGGATTCTTGAGCGCGATGACGTAGATATTGTACTGGTGAACGGAGCCCTCCGGCGGATAAGGTCCGATGTAGTCCGCGCGGCCCGCAAATCCTTCAGGAAGGTTCGTCTGCGTTATGTCGCCCTGTACCCAGTGAAGGAAACAGTTTGCATTAAGGTCGACCATGTAGATGACATAGCAGGAAGCGCCGTCGACCGGCTCCCAGGAAAGCGCGGGTGAAATATTCTGCTTACCCGTCTTCTCATCCCAGCGGCTGCCGTTCTTGCTCGTTGTTGTTACTGCAAACGCAGGATAATCTCCGACGAACTCATCTCCTTCGTTGGAAGGGGCTTTAGTCGTCTCAGCTGCAGTTGTTTCAGTCTGTGACTCTGTAGTCTCAACAGTCTTTGCCGTACAGCCTGCAAAAGACAATGCGATCGCTCCGCATAGCACCAATGCCGTTATCTTTATGTTTTTCATTTTCATATCCTCCTAAACGCTAAATGCTTCTTAAGTTAATTGTAATTGGAAGACCGGAAGACAAATAGAACTAACGGCACGGATAAAGGGAATATCTGCACGATTACGGATATCTGTACTTGGAAGGCGTCACGCCGGTGGTCTTCTTGAAGAGCTTCGTGAAATAGTTCGGATCCGCGAAACCAACGCGGGCGCTGACTTCGCTTATCGGAATCTCAGTCTTTGAAAGAAGGATCTTCGCAAGATCGATCCTGAGCTTTTGCAGATAGCTCATGCAGGTCATCGAAGAATGCTTCACGAAAAGAGCGTTCAGTTTGTTGCGGTTTATCGCGAACTTCTTCGTGATCATATCAAGCGTGATCTGCTCTTCAATGTGTTCGTTTAAGTATTCCGTGATCTTCGAAAAATCATCCTGATCAGGAGACTCTACTTCAGGCGTCTCTGCAAAAAGCGTGTAAACGATAAAATAGAGCAGTTCCATAAGATACGACCGGCTTCTGCACGGCCAGAAACCATCACGCTGAGAGAGCAGTTCCTTTTCGCAAGAGACGAACAGCTCCTTCATGCGTTTAAAGCTGTTCAGCGGCAGTTCGAAAATATCAATGCCGAATTCAGAAACGGCGGAAAAACGTTCCACCAGGACATAGTCCTGATAAACAGACGTTCCCCAGGTACTCTTTAATTCACCTGAATCTATCCTTTCATAAGTGAACTCTTCACGGATGACCGTGGGATTGAAATACAGCGCATACGTCTTAATATTCGTTCGTGCCTTTGCATCGATCCTATCTCTCTGTGAAAGCTCGATCAGAGCAGGGCCTTTGACAGTCCTCTTCTTACCCCGGAAGGTCAAGTCAATGGTGCCCTTCTCAAGAAGTACGATCTTATAGTTCTCATCATCATTAACGTGTTCGGGAATGCCGTCACATCTTTCAGGCAATATGTCGACTATCCTGTCCCAGCCGTCCCAGTGACACTCCGTGCAAAGCCTCATTTTCCCTCCCCTTTCCGGTTACCTGTTTTCCAGATCAGGACATCAAAATGACCTTTTTCAGGAACCTTCATGATTTTAACGGGTTTACCCGAATCAAAAGAATACACCTCATAACGGCGTCCGGGCTGATGCACCGATATGAGTGACTTATCGCCGTTAATGTAAAATTCAAATGAGAAGATAGTCGTGCTGCCTCCGGTATAGGCAACCCAGTTGCCTTCGCCTCTTGCATAACCCTTTTCAAAATCGTGGAAGTGCTTTGCGATATCTAATATCAGACGCTCCTCATCGCGCGAAACGACACACTTTTCAGGCCCCGGTGATCTTACCTCAAAGACATACTTATTTGAGAAACTGTGTATCAGCGTCGTCGTTCCTTCAAATACCGGACGCCCGTTCTCGCTCCAGTTCACTTCAACATTAAGAACCCTTCCGGCCTCTTTATCAGTTTCTCCGATATTATCAGGATCTTTGTCACAAACTTTCTGAACAAATGCCTTGGGAACAAGGGTCCTGAACGGACCTGCTACGGCATAGTATTCGTCGTGAACAGTGAACATGTTCTCAAGACCGTTAAATGACAGCTTTACGATGCGGTCGCTGCAAGCCCATACGATTCCCATGTATGCCGGTACTGCGACAGCGATCGCGGCCAATATAATAAGGATTATCTTGAATGTCCTTTTGGTTGATTCCTTCATGATCAAATCTCATCAACCCTCATCTCAAAGCGGTAAGTGCCGTCTTGATATTCAAGAACATAGTAGTATCTGAATGCTCCGCGTGCGGAAGCGAAATATTCTCTCTTTACATCATCTTCCTTGATAAGCGGCAGGTCTTCGGGGGAAACGTCATAACGCTTAGTCATTCTGTTCAGGACGTCTTCCGTTTCTTTATATTCGCCCTTTTCTAAAGCGTTCCTGATGCCTTTCCCGCAACCTTCGGGAAGCGCTTTGCACATGTCATCAACACTGCCGTATGAATGAGAAGTTATAAGATAACTCGGATCCCTCGATCCCATTACCGCATAGTACTCAATATCGTCAAAAGCATCAGGCATGAGCGCAAGATAGCTCAGTTTATCTCTTTCCCCTTCGGTGACAGTCTCGTGAATGTCCCATTCAAAAGACTTGATGTAGCCGCGCATCGTCATGACGATCAGGGCGCAGGCCGCCAGGGCAAGCACAACAAAAAAGCCTATTACGATAATGATGCCTTTACGCTTCATTTATTATCCTCCCCGGGATCTATTCATTTTCAAATAAGATTATATATGTTTTGGTATAATTCAAAAAGGTATATGGAATATGGATAGTTGGTCAGAAGCATTCGGTTTTGCAAATATAGTCTTGAGCAACAGTCTCTACATGTGGCTGGTGTATATCAGTTTTTTCATCCTGGCATTGATCGTGCGTAAACAGGACGACAAAACGAGAAGGATCACCGGAGGCGTCATGATCGCTTCATCCATACCGGGAATGCTGATCTCCGTGTTCTGCTTCGGATTGTTTCTCTATGCCATGATCACTTACCACAATGTGATGGCTTCAGGGAAGATCAAATCGATCTATGATTCACCAGAGCTCACAAAACTTTTCCATACATGCAACGGCCTGCCCGTGGATCTTCTTTTGTTGTCTGTCTTGATCTTCTCGATCCTTGCCATCACTGCGATAGTTTGCGGGATCATCATAATAAGGCGCTCTCCGAAAAAAGCAGCCGGCATCATCACTCTCATCTACGGTTCAAGCCTTCTCGCTTTTATCTTTTTTGTAGCACTTGCCGTTACGGCGGTTCTTGCAGATTCATAAGAAAAGGAGCCGCCCGGGGGCAGCTCCAATCTTTTAGACTATTTATTTGTATTATTCGAAACTCTTTGTTTTAATGAGATCTACTCTGGAACGATATCTCTCACGCTCTGAAATGCTGTACTTATATGTAAAAGCCGAAGCCTTTGCGAATGCCCTCTTTTCGAAAGCTATGGCAAGGGACATCCATCCGGCGACTATTGCAGTAAGGAGTCCTGCTATGATAACGGCCGTTACCCCGTTCATGCTCTTTAATATCGTTGTTGTGACGCACATTCCGAAAACTAAAACGCCGAGGATTACAGCTGTGATCTTGACTCTGCGTCTGCTGAACCTGAACAGATAAGGGATCTTGTTGAATTCTTCTTCAAAGATAAAATCAAAAACCTGATCATTTGTCATTTCCATAACTTGTTCCTCCTGTTGTTTGTCGTTTTGTTCCTGTTTGTTAAGCACATTATTACAAGCAACTAAGGCTGATCCAACCGACAATGTTTTCAGGCGTCGTTGAATAGACAACACTTTCGGGAAGAAATGTCGGATAAAAAAAATAATTCTTAAAATAATAGTTCCCGAAGGCTAAAACGTCTCCAGACCGCGTTTTTTCAGTGATGGTATAATTGTCTTGTTTGTGTGAACGGAGAATACTTTTAAAACGAAAAGGAGCAGCATGAGAAGATCCGTAATAAGACCGGCCGCAATATCAGCATTGATATGCCTTCTCTTTGTCATGGCCTCCTGCAAGGCGGCGCCTGAAACATCCGTCACGAATACCGTAAGCGAGACGTCCTTCAGTTCGGAAACGACTGAAGTCTCCACCATTGCTCCATCTGAGAGCACGAGCGGAACTGAGTCTGAAAGCGAGCCTGAATTTACTCCGCCGACAGAAGAAAGCGAAGACGAAACTACAACCGCAGCCACTTCTGCTAAGAAGACTACTGAGGCTACTACAAAAAAAGCCGCGGTCAAAAATCAGTCCCCGAAATGGGTCCGCGCCCTGTCTCAGGCAAAGGACAAAAAGAACACCCAGCTCCTTATCGTAGCCGCAACAGGCATGGACAAGACTACAGCAAAGGTCACGATGCACGAGCGCGACAAGGACGGCAACTGGATACAGGTATTGTCTGCAGACGCATACGTCGGCAAATACGGCATGGTCCTGGATAACAAGCGCAAGGAAGGCTGCAAAAGGACCCCGATCGGCGTCTACCGCTTCAACAAGGCATTCGGCATAGCTTCAGATCCCGGCTGTGCGATTCCTTACACCAAGGTCACCAAAGACCTCTACTGGTCCGGCGACCAGCGCAAAGGCATGCAGTATAACAAGATGGTGAGCATAAACGATTATCCCAAGCTCGATAAGAAAGCCAGCGAGCATCTGATCGACTACACAAAATCCTATCAGTACTGCCTCTCGATAAGCTTCAACGAGAAATGTGTGCTCGGCAAGGGATCTGCCATCTTCCTTCACTGCCACGGCGAGCACAAATACACGGCAGGGTGCGTTTCAGTCTCCAAGAGCAACATGTTAAAGATCATGAAGCGCGTCAAGTCCGACTGCGTTGTAATAATCAACACAAAGGCCAAACTCGGGGCTTAAACATTTCCGTAAAAAAAGGTCCGGCTGAGCCGGACCTTTAGTTTTTGATCTGTAGAAATTAAAGAAGCGGTGTCTGGTTGTGCTGGGTTCTTTCGCACTTGTCAACGTGAATGAACACGTTGTGCAGGAGGTTGACCGAGGTCAGGATGACTTCACCCTGATTGAGTTTACGTACATGCTTGATAGCATAATCGTCAAGGTGGCTCTCAACGGCCCTGATCTCATCGTTGAGCATGAGTCTGTGGATGAGGAGCGTACCGATCTGACCGAACAGGATAGGTGAAACGTCCTTCGGGTTCTGGGTGGTCAGATAGAGGAAGATTCCCTTCTTACGTCCTTCTCTTGCAACGAGTGTCAGACCGCCGTGGAATTCTCTTTCGGAATACTGGGACTTGGCATATCTGTGAACCTCATCGATGAAGAAGATGAACGGATTGATGTCTTCCTGCTGGATTACGTAGTTGCAGATAAGGTCGATGACCATGCCTCCGATACCTTCTGCGGCACCGAGAGAGGATGAATCGATATAGAGGCTGACTTCAGGCATGTGGATGAAGTCTTCGATAACGTCCAGGAGATTGTACATCGCAGGATCATTCGAGAAGAACTGAAGGAGCTTCGTGTTCGTCATCTGATACTGGATCTTCTGGATCAGAGGATTGTTCGCGTTAGCCTTGAGCATGTCGTAGCTGTACTTGAAGTTGTAGTTGTCGTCTCTTGCAGGCTCGGAAACGGACTCTGCCTGGATCTGCTCAGGAAGGAGCGAGATGTCGAACTCGGTGTCGTTAGCACCAACGGAAGCCAGAGCCTCCTGAACCTCTTCGATATCCTCACCGACCTTGTAGAAGCACTTGTCCTGGCCGGTCTTATGCATGTAACGGAGTGATGTGATGGCTTCCGCGAGGATAGCGCCCTGGCTGTTGGAAGTCGTTTCGAAAAGTCTCTCCCATTCCTGCATCGTAACCTTACCGGGGGAGATCGTCGTATCAACACCGAGTGTCAGCTTGGTGATCTCATCGCTAGAGAAAGCGTCCCTGTACTCGCCGGTAGGATCAACGATCAGGGCCTTGCGCTTTGTGGAAACGATCTTGTCGAGAATTGAAAGTGCCGTTGTGGACTTACCGCTGTTGGTGGCTCCGATGCACATGACGTGACGGTTGAAGATCGTGCTCGGCTTCAGTGTAACGGGAGCCGCAGCTCTGTTAAGATATCTGCCGAATGCAGGGAGCAGGTCCTCCTGAACGTGGGAGAATTCCAAAGAATGCAGGAAGATGTTGTAAGCTTCATCAGGTGCGTAATAGACCTGGTCAAGGATGCCCAATGTCTGGAAACCTGCGAGTTCGAACTTCTCTCCGTCGGGTTTCATGATGGCGATGGTATCAATATTGATCTCCTGATAATCGGATGACTTCTTGTCTGTAGTAGAGGACATCTCGAAGATGCTCTTTCTTGAAGCCTTGTTCTCGAAAACCTCTCCGAGGAACAGTCCGAGGGTCGATTTGATGATTACGAAATAGTTGATCGTATTGGGAAGGAAGGAGTTTGCCAACCTCTCTCTGTTGGTCATCAGCTGGATGTTATCGACTTGCGCTACGCAGCAGCTCCTGTAAACCTGTGTGACTTTACCGAGATAAAAATCTTCTACATTCTGCCCTTTGTACAGTTCTTCAATTGTCATAGCGCCTCTCCTGTTACCTTTAAAATGTCAAAAAGAGCGGCGGGGATCAGATTACCCCTCCAGACTCTTAACCTCTGAAAAGGAGTATAGCACATTTATCAGCCTGATGTTTAATGATTATTTAATTACATGAAAACAGTTTCTGAACAGGTCATGACCCAAATACGAAGAAGTGCGAGATTCCAAGCCATTCGCGGACCCAGTAGGCCGGAACGAGATTAATATCCGTGAAGGACGGAGCCGAGGTTACCTTGCCTGCCCCCTGGGATCTGGCTATAAGGGACGCCCTGTAGAGGTGGTATTCCGAAGTGGCGATCGTGACATCTCTGGACAATCCCATGGCATCGGTTATCTCAAATGCGTTTTTGATATTCTCAAATGTCGAGGTCGACTTGTCCTCAACGATGATCCTGTCCTCCGATATGCCTCTGCGGACGAGATACCTCTTCATGCCCTCGCCCTCCGAGATGACCTCGTCATCACCCTGTCCGCCCGTGACGACCACCGGAACATCGGGATACTTAACGAGAAGATCGTATGCCTTGTCGAGTCTTTTCTGGAGCATCGGAGACGGATCCTCGCCCCAAAGCTGGCAGCCCAATACAACGATCATGTTCGGCTTTTCGGGTTTGGCCAGGCAGGCCCTGACCATATTAAAAGTCAGGAACCCAGCATAACAGAAGCCGAGTATGAAAAAAGTAGTCAAGGCTACAGTCACGGCCTTACCCGTCCTGCTCTTCCTGAATCCCTCCGTCTTGTCCCAGAAGACGGTGACAAGCAGAAAAAAAGTCATAACCGCCAGGCCGGCAATGTTTCCGGAATTGAATACGGGCAGCGTTCCCAGGAAAGCTAAGATACCGATTATCTCAAAAACTGTCAGGAAGATCCTGAAGGATCTGCGGTTCGCGTTCTTAGTCACAGCGGACCTCCTCTCTACCCAAAGATTTTAACATTAGGGTTCTTGGTTCTTTGTGGCAAAAATAATGGAAAATTAACATTTAATTTTCTCAAATTGATTTAAAAGTATTATTTTCTGATGTAACCTAAAACCAAGGTGACAGATTATGAGAAAGAAGATTGCGGTTTTTGTAAACGGTTACGGTATGGAATCCCTGAACGCCACACTCAAGGGTCTGCGTCAGTCCGCGACTTTCTCGAACTATGATTTCTTCGTTTTTGTCAGCTACGCATCCTATGACACCCAGGACAACTACAACAAGGGCGAGCTGAACATTTATGACCTCCCGCAGCTCAAGGATTATGACGGAGCTATAGTTTTTACCAACGCGCTCAACGCCGTCGAGACAGGCATCTCGATAGTCAAGCGCGGGGTCAAGGCGGGCATCCCCGTGATCAGCATCGGCATAAGCGTTCCCGGAAGCATCTGCTTTGACATCGACAATATCACCGGAATGAGAGAGATCGCCGAACACCTTATCGAAGAGCACGGCGTAAAAAGAGCCGCGTTCATTGGAGGATACGCCGAACACCCCGAGAGCATCTTAAGACATGAGACGGTAAAGAAAGTCTTTGAAGAGCACGGCCTCAAACTCGATGAGAGAGACGTATACTACGGCAACTGGGGCAATGTGCTCTCGGCAGAAGCGGCAGACAAGATAGCCGCGGATCCGCTCGGGATGCCGGATGCGATAATCGCAGCAAACGACATAATGGCCCTCGCCTGCTCCACGGAACTCACGAGGCTCGGCTATGAACTCCCGAAAGACGTAATAGTCACGGGTTACGATTACATTTACAGAGGCCGGGCCTTCTATCCCGTATTAACCACCGTAACCTCGGATTATGAAGGCATCGGAAGTACCTGCATCAAGGTCTTTGACAACGTTTTCGAAGGCAAGGAAGTCCCCAAGAGCATCCTGATGAAATCCAAGATAGTCATCGGCGAGAGCTGCGGATGCAACTGCAATGGCGAATTCGACGTCAAGCGCCGTGAATTCGGCAGCAGGACTTATTCAGAGGATCTTGACCGCAACTTCCTCGAAACGAGCGAGCGTACACTTACGAACATAATCTCCGATTCGCCTGATTACGACAGCCTCAAAAAGAACCTCATGGCTCACTACGAGACACAGCATGATCTGATAGGAAACGACTTCTTCATCATCATCCACAACCTCTACATGAGCGACGTAATGGCAAGCGAGGAAGACGTCCATGAGAACGGCATAACAGGAGCCATCTCCCCTATCGTTGCGATAAAGGACGGCAAGCTCTGCGACAATATATCCTCAGACAGGCACAGCGTCGTCCCGGGTTACGATCCCGACTGTGATCACAACCACATCTACTACATAATGCCGCTCCATTCGGGAAAGTTCAATTACGGTTATATGGTAACCTCGGGAAATGCAAGGATCATGCGCGAGCATTTAGATCTCAACGCGTATCTGGAAAAGCTCATGCTCGCCCTGAGGATACAGAGATCCAACATCCAGCTCAGGATCTTTAATGACAGCCTGAGGAAGATCTCCGAGATCGACACGATGACCGGTCTTTACAACAGATTCGGCTACGAGAACAAGGCGATCCCGATCTATGAAGACAGCATCCGCGGAAACACGATGCTCATGGTCATGTTTATCGACATCAACCTGATGAAGAAGATCAACGACATCTTCGGACACATGAACGGCGACGCCGCTATAAGGATCACCGCGAGCGCGATCAAATCGAATCTCACGAACGACATGATCGGCGTCAGGTTCGGCGGAGACGAATTTCTCGTGATCGGCAGCGTCAAGTCCCCCGAAGAGGCAGACCGCCTTGAAGAAGCCATACACAGCAACATCGACAAGGTCAACAAGGACGGGATCTGGCCTTTCAGGCTCTCCATCAGCTCGGGCTACATCTTAAGCGGCAACGAAACCAAAAAGCCTCTCAGTGAATACATTAAAGACGCAGACAATCTCATGTATGAGACAAAGAAGAAGCTGCATGCAGCTCAGGGTGATCAAAGATAGAAAGGACTGCTTATGGATTACTGGAACGGACTTAAGATCGCAGAAGAGTTTTACAACGAGTACGGGAAGGCCATGCTCGAAGAGAAGTTCCCCGAGTACAAGGACAAGATCGCCGTCGGTCTTGCTGGTCAGGGTTCAGAATGTTTCGGCTACGATGACGTCGTTTCCAGGGACCATGACTATGCGCCCGGCTTCTGCCTCTGGGTACCCGAATTCATAGAAAAGAAGATCGGAGATGATCTCCAGAAGGCCTACGATGAGCTTCCCGTCAACGAGTTCCTCGAAAAGCACAAAGCGGAGATCGGAATGGAACCCGGCTCAAGTCTCATGACTGGCGCGAGAAAGCACAGGGTCGGAGTCCACAGCATCGAGGAGTTCTATACCGAACGTACGGGCATCGCAGGTTTCCCCGAAAAAACCGAAGACTGGATCGAGACACCTATGATGTATCTCGCGGAAGCCGTCAACGGCAAGGTCTTCACGGATCCTTTGGGAAAGTTCACCGCTATCCGTGAAGCATGGGCGGGATTCTATCCTGACAGTCTGATAAAGAAAAAGGTCGCGGCAAACTGCGGCATGGCCGGCAAGACCGGACAGTTCAACTACGAACGTTCCATAAAGCGCGGCGACATCCAGGCTGCGCACGACTGCTGCGAAGAATTCATCCACAAGGCTTCCGCGGCGATATTCCTTCTCAACCGCACCTACATGCCTTACTACAAATGGCGTGCAAGAGCCATGGATGACTTCAAGATCTGCAAGGAATCAGTCAAGCTATTAAGCAAGCTTACCCAGCTCAATGAATCCAAGCATGAAAAGAAGACTGAACTGATCGAAAAGATCAGCATGGACATAATCAAGGAACTCACCTCGCGCACATGGTCCTGGGGTTACAGCGATTATCTTTTGGATCACGCGAAGAACATCATGACGATCATACCTGACCGCGAGATAGCATCCTGGAACGTTTTCGTCGGCGAAGACTGACGGTTCCCTTTCAGATCATATTGTCCTGATCGTCGTTTACCGCGGCGCCTTTCATCCTGCCCTGCCATACGAGCGAGATTATCGAAAAGACGAACGGGAGAGTTGATACCAGCACGGCCGATATTATCGCAAAACCGAACGCGCCGTTATAGATTGCAAGGATGACGGCGATCACTGCTCCTATCATCAGAAAAGTATGGAAGACCAGTCTCACGATGTCGGCTGTACGGATGATCTTCACGGCCTTGACAGGCTCTTCGCAGTTTCTGGCCCGCCTTAATGAAACAAATCCGAAAACAGCCGGGACTATCAGGTTTATGGCGATCGCCAGCACAATGATCCCGATTATCACCAGCACGACAGACAAAAGTCCTGTGGCCACCATGCCTCCGAATTTTGCAACGGAGATTACTCTGTTGAGGGTTTCATCCTGGTAAGTCGGAGTCTGGGAGATCTTTTCCCCGACTTTACTGCTGACTGTGCTGCTCCAGATAAAGCATTTAATGCCGAGCCAGGTCGAGGCACCGGCACTGATCGTGTCAATAAGCGATGAAGCAAGGTTTAATCTTTTGATCGTTTCGAGTCTGGTCATCAGGTATCTCCTCCCTTTTCCATACAATATTATAAAGCACAAGGGCCGCCTCCGCACACAATTTGACCTGGTAACAATGTTACAAATGGCAAACGGGCGTCTGAGAGCATTAAGAAAAGCCTTGACAAACCCGACGCGAAAATATATCTTTATCGCAATAGAGAAACCGTAGATTCGGAAGTAAAGGTGATCGTGCACCCACAGAGAGTCCCGTAAGCTGAGATTGGGGCGGAAAGCAGTTCATCATAATGGTCCGATGAGGGCACAGTCAAAAGAAGCCTTTAGGCGACTGAGTATTCTGTGACGGGTGGCACCGTTAAAAGGCCCGGGGTATGTTGGTACTCAAGTAAGTGCACAAGAGATTGTGAATCAAGGTGGCACCGCGGATTATCGTTAATTCGTCCTTGGAGAAGAAGCATGGTTCTTCTGCCGGGGACTTTTTTATTGCCCGGAAAAGAACCTCCGAAACGGTAAGACAACAAGGAGGAACAAAAGATGAATTTCTATCCGGGCAAGGACGAGATCAAAGAGATCCTCGCTAATAATCCTGAATTCAAATGCGCTCCCGTAAGATGTGAGATCATGTCTGACATCAGGACGCCTATTGAAGTGCTGAAGATAATCAAAGGTTTATCAAAGCACGCGTATATTCTCGAATCAGTCGAGAATCAGGAGCGATGGGGACGTTACACCTTCCTTGGTTACAATCCTACTTTAGACATCACATATATGAACGGCGTTCTCGAGATCACCGGCGGGGACAAAAGCGAGACCATAGAGACAGATAATCCCGGCAGATATATGAGAGATATATTGGCTGAATACAAGTCTCCCGTTATCAAAGGCATGCCTTCTTTCACCGGCGGTCTTGTAGGATATTTCGCATACGATTACATAAAGCACGTTGAGAAGTCCCTTGATCTCGAATGTGAAGATGAAGGCAACTTCAAGGACTGCGACCTTATGCTCTTCGATAAGGTGATCGCTTTCGACAACCTCATGCAGAAGATCGTATTCGTCGGCAACGTCAGAGCTGACGACGTCGATTACAGCTACGATGAAACATGCCGGGAACTGGAGAAGACCGCTGACATCATCGTAAACGGCAAACCCGCAGACGAGCCTTCAGGAAGACTTCTTTCCGAGGTAAGGCCTCTTTTCGATAAGGAAAGATACTGCAAGATGGTCGAAAAGGCCAAGTACCACATCAAGGAAGGCGACATCTTCCAGATCGTTCTCTCCAACCGTCTCGAGGCCGATTATGAAGGCTCCATGCTCAATGTTTACAGGGTCTTACGTACGCTCAATCCCTCCCCTTACATGTTCTACTTTTCAGGTACGGACGTTGAGGTCGCAGGTGCATCTCCCGAGACGCTGGTAAAGCTTGAGGACGGAAAGCTCTACACCTTCCCTCTCGCAGGAACACGCCCGAGAGGAAAGACTGATGAAGAAGACAAGGCGCTTGAAGCAGATCTTCTCTCTGATGAAAAAGAGCTCGCCGAGCACAACATGCTTGTCGACCTCGGCCGTAATGATATCGGCAAGATCGCTAAGTTCGGAAGCGTTGAGGTAATGAAATATCATTCCATCGAGCGTTTCTCCCACGTAATGCATATCGGTTCCACCGTCAGGGGCGAGATCAGGGATGACAAGGACGCATTCGATGCGATCGACGCGATCCTCCCTGCAGGAACTCTTTCGGGCGCTCCCAAGATCAAGGCATGCCAGCTGATCAATGAACTCGAGAGGAACAAGCGCGGCATCTACGGCGGCGCTATCGGCTACATCGATTTCGGCGGAAATCTTGATACCTGCATCGCGATAAGGCTTGCTTACAAGAAGAACGGAAAGATCTACGTCAGGTCAGGCGCAGGCATCGTCTATGACTCTGTTCCCGAAAAGGAATATCAGGAATGCATCAACAAGGCTGCAGCGGTCGTAAAAGCGATCGAGAGCGCCAACGAGCTTTAAGGAGGGCAAAACAGTGATACTGATAATAGACAACTATGACAGCTTCTCCTACAACCTTTACCAGATGGTCGGCGCGATCGATCCCGACATCAAGGTGATCAGGAATGACGCCATGACAGCAGATGAGGTCCTGGCACTGAATCCGAAAGCGATAATCCTTTCACCCGGTCCTGGGCGCCCGGCTGACGCGGGCATCTGCGAAGAACTCGCGGTAAAAGCCGCAGGCAAGGTCCCCGTGCTCGGCGTCTGTCTGGGACACCAGGCTATCACCGAGGCATACGGCGGTGTCGTCGGATACGCAAAACAGCTTATGCACGGAAAACAGTCAAGGACCGAGCTCGACATAAGCTGCGACCTTTTCAAGGGACTGTTCATCGAGACAGACGTTGCGAGATACCATTCGCTCGCTGCTGAAGAAGAAACTCTCCCTGAAGTGCTCAAAGTCATCGCAAGAACAAAAGACGGCGAGATCATGGCGATAAAGCACCGCGATTACGACATTTACGGAGTGCAGTTCCACCCGGAATCGATACTTACACCGGAAGGAAAAACGATATTACAAAACTTCATTAACATAGCTGAGAGGAGAACAACAAAATGATCAAAGAAGCAATCGAAAAGATCGTATCAAAGCAGGATCTTACTTATGAAGAAGCATACACCGTCATGAACGAGATCATGAACGGTGAGACCACACCCACGCAGAACGCGGCTTTCCTCGCCGCTCTTTCAACAAAGAGCGCCAAGGCTGAGACCATCGACGAGATCTCCGGCTGCGCACAGGCTATGAGAGAGCATGCTACACCCCTGGAGCATCCGGGCATCAAGACTCTCGAGATCGTAGGAACGGGCGGAGACCGCGCAGGAAGCTTCAACATCTCCACGACTTCAGCATTCATCGCAGCAGCTGCAGGCGCATATGTCACCAAGCACGGCAACCGCGCAGCTTCATCTAAATCAGGTACGGCTGACTGCCTCGAGGCATTGGGCGCAAACATCAGCCTTGAACCTGAGAACTGCTCTGCCCTTCTCAAGGATTCAGGCTTCTGCTTCCTTTTCGCACAGAAGTATCACACTTCAATGAAGTATGTCGGCGCTATCAGAAGAGAGCTCGGATTCCGCACGGTCTTCAATATCTTAGGACCCATCACGAATCCCGCTCATCCTGAAGGTTACCTTCTCGGCGTTTACGACGAGTATCTCGTAGAAGTTATCGCTAACGTTCTTAAGAATCTCGGTGCAGAGCGCGCAATGGTCGTTTACGGCCAGGACAAGCTCGACGAGATCTCCATTTCCGCACCTACAACAGTTGCAGAACTCAAGGACGGCGTGATCACGAAATATGAGATCTCTCCTGAAAAGTTCGGTCTTCCCAAAGGAACCAAGGAAGAGATCGTCGGCGGAACACCTGAAGAAAACGCTGAGACAACAAGAAAGATCCTCTCCGGCGAGATCAAGGGTTCCAAGCGCAACGTCGTTCTTCTCAACGCAGGCTGCGCTATCTACGTTGCAGGCAAGGCAGATTCCATCGAAGACGGTATCAATAAGGCCGCCGAGATGATCGATTCCGGCAAGGCTCTTGAAACTCTGAACAAGTTCGTAGAGCTCTCTAACAAGGTATAAATCAATGAGCGACATCCTCGAGACAATTGCAGAAAGCACAAGGAAAAGAGTTGAAGAAGCAAAGCTCATAACTCCCGAGAACTTACTGCGTGAAAAGGCTTTTGCGCTTTACAAGGAACGCGGCAGGAACTGCTCCGTTTCCTTCAGGGAAGCGCTCGCTTCTGACGGCATGAGCTTTATCTGCGAGTGCAAGAAGGCTTCCCCTTCAAAAGGCCTTATCGCAGCGGATTTCCCGTACCTTGAGATCGCAAAAGATTACGAAGCGGCAGGCGCTTCAGCGATCTCAGTCCTCACCGAGCCCGAGTGGTTCAAAGGCGACCTGAAGTATCTGAACGAGATATCCCGGGCTGTCAGCATACCCACTCTGCGCAAGGACTTCACTGTATCGCCTTACATGATCTACGAGGCTTATCTGAACGGTGCTTCTGCAGTGCTCCTCATCTGCTCCCTCCTTGACGGAAAGACTCTTGAGGAATACCTGAAGATAGCTGAAAGCTTAGGTCTGGACGCTCTTGTAGAAGCGCATGACAGCGACGAGGTAAAGTTGGCAGCCGGCGCCGGCGCAAAGATAATCGGCGTAAACAACCGCGATCTGCGCACCTTTGAAGTCAACGCATCCAACTGCTTAAGACTCAGGAATGAAGTACCCGAAGGTGTTCTTTTCGTTGCCGAGAGCGGTATCAAGACACACGAAGACATTAAGATACTTACGGAAAACAAAGTCGATGCCGTCCTTATCGGCGAGGCCCTCATGACCTCTTCCGACAAGAAGGCTTATCTGAACAAACTGAAATATGGTTGATACGAAGATCAAGTTCTGCGGATTAAGACGCGAAGAAGACGTTAAGTTTGCGGCATCACTTGATGCCGGCTTCATGGGCTTCATCTTGTCTGAAAGATTCAAGCGTTATGTAAAGCCTGAAGACGTTGCATCATTCCGGAAGTTCGTGCCTGCAAACACAAAGACCGTAGGCGTTTTCGTTGATGAGCCCGAAGAGTATGTCATCGGCTGCGCGAAGACTGCAAAGCTTGACATGATCCAGCTCCACGGCAATGAAGATGACGGCTACATCACTGCCATTAAAGAAAAGACAGGACTTCCTGTAATAAAGATGGTCAAGCCCGTCTCTGAAAGTGATATAATAGCGGCTCGGCACTGTGTTGCCGATCTCATACTGCTCGATTCGGGCACCGGCACGGGAAAGGTTTTCGACTGGTCGCTCATCAGGGATCTGGACAGGGATTACATCCTGGCAGGCGGACTGACACCGGATAATGTCGGTGACGCTGTCGAAAGACTGAAACCTTTCGCAGTCGATGTCAGTTCAGGAGTCGAGACAGAGGGAATAAAAGACTTTTCGAAAATGAA
>JAEEGJ010002081.1_pt1 | contig 148682 bp, 123 predicted proteins | sample 8958761 | NCBI WGS metagenome assembly JAEEGJ01 (sample SAMN16246546, study PRJNA631951) | gut metagenome | biome: gut microbiome; feature: rumen; material: RS-attached | host: Bos | place: Iran: Karaj | collected 2018-10
AGCTGCTAACGGGAATCGGACCCGTGACCTCCGCACTACCAATGCGACGCTCTACCTACTGAGCCATAGCAGCAATTACAACGAGAATTATATTATCATAGTTGCTTTTAATTTGTCAACAAATTGTTCCTTTAAAGTGTTGTATTTAAAGTACTTGAAATGGTATAATAATCTTCGTGTTAGGTTTGATTTTTATGTATAAGGAGAAGGGTTATGTATTGTAGTACTTGCGGAACCAAACTTGCTGATAACGCTCAGTTTTGTCCTAATTGCGGAACTAAAGTTGAAGTTCAGACTGAAGAAGTAAAAGAAACGGTTGCTGAAGTTAAAGAAGCGGCAGTAGAAGTTAAAGAAACAGTTGAAGAGAAGAAAGAAGAGACTGTTCAGGCCGCTGTAGAAGTTAAGGAGACTGTTGCCGAAGTTAAAGAAGAAGTTCAGGAACAGGTAACTGAAGTTAAGGAAGAAGTTAAAGATACAGCATCCGAAATAAAAGAAGAAGCTAAAGAGGCGGTTTCTGAAGTTAAGGAAGCCGTTGAAGATAAAGCTGCTGAAGTTAAAGAAACTGCAGCAGAAGTAAAAGAAACCGCAGAAGAGGTTAAAGAGCCTGTTGCGGAAGTAAAAGAAGAAGTAAAAGAAGCAGTTGCCGAAGTTAAGGAAGAAGTTAAGGAAACTGTTGCTGCACAGGCAGCACCCGAACCTGCACCCGCACCTGCACCTCAGGCAGCACCTGAACCTGCACCCGCACCTCAGGTAGCACCTGCGCCTCAGGCAGCTCCCGCTCCCGCACCTGCGCCTCAGTCGGCACCTGAACCTGCAGCAGCACCTGCATCCGCTAAGGAAGCCAAACCCAAGAAGAAAGGCAAAGGATGCCTTATCGCATTTATTATTGTTGCAGCCATCTTTTTAGTGATAGTTGTACTTATCGTCCTTGCAGTTGTTTTATTCCTTCTTTTAGGAAGATCCTCAGGCGTTACAGCAAACGATTATACTAACAGTTCAGCTTATTACGGCGATTATGTAGGCTATTCAAAAGTTGAAAATACATACGGATCACAGCAGCTTGCAGATTACTTAAGCGATAACGGTATTAACATCGCGGTAGAAGATCTCTATACAGACAGTTCGGAAAAGCCTTTTGCTATTTCGCTTTATGAAGATTCAGATACTACACCCGCTGCATGGGATATGATCATCAATATGGGTGATTATCTCGGAGATCAGAGATTCAGCAATAAGACATTTATCACATACGCTGATTATGCCAAAGGAAATTATGGCGGCGGTGATATCATCATCAGCGAAGACAACTATGATTCATTCAGCATTTCGGTGTCTGACATCGATCAGAACGGATACCTTTCGGATTCGCTTTTCGGAATAAAAGATACGGAAGGTCAGTATCAGATCGACATGAACGGAAGCTGTGACGGAAACAAGATCTCGGGCGTTATGACGATTTCCATCCTTTACGGCGATATGGAAACACCCTACACGGCAGAGATTACATTTGACGCTCAGAAGAAATAATATTTTGGACAAAGAGTTATGGCATTAATTGACAAAAAATCCAGAACTTCGATCATGTACGGCGTAATGATATGCCTTACGGTCGCGATAGTATTCTGTGTGATAAAGATCGCGACAAGACCTCCTGTTGTAACGGATGAAGATCAGGCAAACTTTTATCTTCCGGCTCATGAGAAGATAGACTTGTCGGAACTTGAAACCCAGGTGGCCGAAAACAAAGAAGAAGTACACATCGAAGTCGAAGACAGAGCAAGACTTATTGAAGACAATGTAAATATAAGATCCGGTCCAGGAACCGATTACGATCGTCTCGGTTCCGCATATAAAGGTTTTGACTTTAAAGTTCTCGGTGATAAGGATAAAGAATGGATCAAGATCGAGTACGACGGCAAACCTGCTTATGTATTTTCAGAGTATGTAGAAGTTATACCGATGTTCTTAAATGACGATGGTGAGTATGAAGAATATGTTACATTTGATAATACTTCTTCAGATACTTCGGATGAACAGACAGAAGAGAATACGGATTCGGAAACGGATACGGAAAACGAAACAGCAGAAGATTAATATGAAAATAAAAAATAATCCCGAAATATCGGGATTATTTTTTTATGTCTGAAAATATTATATTTGATTTTTGATGATGTGCGGCTGTTAATTATATAGCTGTTATCATTATCTGTTCTGCATTTCCCACATCTGGTTCTGAAGGATCTCCTGGTAGTTGGGCTGTGCAAAGAACTGTGAGTTATGACAGCAGTGATTGTCGGGTAAGCTGTTCTGACCGTAATCCAAAACTTCGGATTCTCTTAAAGGAAGAGTAGCGATGCCTTCTGTAGCGAAAGGACAGGACTCACATGCGATCTTTCCGTCATATCCGCATACAATACCCTTATAATGGATATCGCAGAATTCAGTGGGTTCTGTGCCCTCTATAAAGTATTCCATACGAACGTAGTCTGTACACAAACCTTCTCTGGGTATTTTACCTGACTGTGAGCATACAGCAGCCTGAGTGATTCCGTTGGGCATATCGAATGATGCATTGGGAAGATTCGAATGAATCCTTGACATACATTCTTTCCAGAGGAATTTTGCGATATCGTGCTGGTTGCCTGCAAGGTCTACGTTGTTGTCAAATCCTACCCAGACTGTAGCTGTGTAATAAGGTGTATAACCTGAAAACCAGATATCGTTGTATGAGGATGTTGTACCTGTTTTTCCGGCGATCGACATATTTCCGAAGTTAACCATGGAACCTGTACCGCCTGCACCCGATACAACGTCTTTCATTGCGCTTGTCAAAAGGAAAGCGGATGTTTCCTGCAATACTCTGTGTGATTCGTTCATCGTATTGTCGAGGATGATATTTCCGTCAGCGTCCGTAACTTTTGAATAAAGAGTGGGACGGTTATATACACCGCTGTTTGCTATACTTGCGAAAGCAGCGGTTGTTTCCATATTTGTAACACCGTGCGTAATACCGCCAAGAGCAAGAGCCTGGTTGATATCACTCATGACCTGACCGTCTTTGGTAACTTCTCTGTCGACAAGAGTGGTAAAGCCGAAGTTCTGAAGGTATTCAAAACCTTTCTTGGGCGTAACCTGTGTAAGGACTTTAACGGTTACGATATTAAGGGAACTTACGATACCTTGTCTTAACGAACAGATTCCTCTGTAGTTCTGTCCGTACCAGTTTGAAATGGGACGTCCGTTTGTATAAGTGAAAGGTCCGTCGTATTGTACGTCAGCCAGAGTGAACTGATAAGTATCGATAGCGGGAGCGTAAGTTGAAAGAACCTTAAACAGCGAACCGGGCTGTCTCATCGTATCCGAAGCTCTGTTAAGAGTCTTACTTGCGATCTTTTCACCACGACCGCCGACCATGGCTACTACATAACCCGTAGACTGATCCATAACCGTGATGGATGCCTGAGGCTGGGGTACGAGGTTGATATTCTCGGCACGTTCTTCGTCGCCTTCTTCCATGATCGCAGCCTTATAAGCTTCGATCGCTTCCAATGCTTCTTCTTCGGAATTGTAGATAAGGTTGAAGTTGGAATCGAATTCCTTATAATAGGCCTGATACATCTCCGTAGAGTAGTTCATTACGTCACCGTTAGCTTTATCGACGGTTAACTGGTAACTTAAGAGATATTTTGTCTTTCCTGCATAGTTTTCTTCGTTTCCGAATACTTCGTCACAATAACCCTGGATCTCGGGGTTCTGTGTGGAGTAGATCTTCAAACCGCCGGAATATAACAATTTATAAGCGGTGTCTTTATCGTATCCTGCTATATTTATAAGATCTTCGGCAACCTGATTTGTAAGTTCATCGACAAAGTATGAGTTAACATTGTTTACCGATGCAACTTCGTTAACTTTCTGGATCCTTGAATATACATCATCAGCCATTGCTTCGGTAAATTCTTCTTTTGTTATGTAGTTCTGCTTGAGCATCTTTTCAAGAACGACTTTTCTCTTTTTCTCGTTTTCTTCGGGATGTGAGATAGGGTTGTATCTTGAAGGGTTCTGTGTGATACCGGCCAAAACAGCACTTTCGGAAAGTGTGAGCTGATAAACGGGCTTTCCGAAATATCTCTGTGAAGCGGCCTGAACACCGAGAGTATTCTGACCGAGGTTGATAGTGTTAAGGTAATACTCGAGGATCTGTCTCTTATCGAGTCTCTTTTCCATTTCAACAGCGAGATACTGTTCCTGGATCTTTCTCTTGAATCTTACGATATCGTCTGTCTCTGTTACCCAGCTGTCGTCGAAAACGTTGTTTTTAAGAAGCTGCTGTGTAATGGTAGAAGCACCCTGATGGAATTTACCTCCGGCCTTGATACCCTCAAATCCCGCACGGATGATACCTTTGATATCGATACCGTTGTGCTCGTAGAAACGTTCGTCCTCGGTAGCTACAAATGCATCAGCAAGGTACTGGGGGATCTTATCCATTGCTACGTAACTTCTGTTTGCGTTGGAGGTTACGAGTTTTGTCATTTCATGACCTTCACAGTCATAAACGAGAGTAGCATATCCGGAAGGGATAAGATAATCTTCCTCGATCTCGGGAGAACTTGCCAGAACTCCGTTGAAGGCTCCGAGGCCCACGCACATCAAAAGCACACAGCCGGTGATGAAACCTATAAACAATAACTGCATGACAGTTACTTTAAAAAGGTTTGCGACTTTGATACCTTTTGAACGCATCTGTCTTAATGTTCTTTTTATACCTAATTTGGAAAAATTCATTTTGTTGCCTTTCGATTAGTAAAGTTATTCTGTAAAATGAATGCAAGTTTATCTATATATTGTGTTTGTTTCAAATCCACATATAAAATCAAATATATATTATACTATAAAGTGTTTTTTTTGTTAATACTAATATAATGAAAGAAAAGAAAGGACTTCTGATCCCTTTCAGCCTTGTAAATAAAGCATTTTCAGGCGATTTGAGCGTATGAGCTTTTCATATATCTTGTAAAAAGATATGTGCTTTGATAGAATAATAATCGAGGTTGATATGAAAAAACTTATCAGTTCCCAAGAGGGAATATATATTGAAAAAAAGTCAAAATTCATATGCCATCTTTTCAGTGTTCAAAGTGTCGACGAAGTTACCGAGATCTTAAAAAGCGAAAAGAAAAAATATTATGATGCAAGACATCATTGCTATGCATATATTATGGGTGATGATGCCTCTGATATCAAATGCAGCGATGACGGAGAACCTTCAGGAACCGCGGGAAGACCGATGCTCGATATCCTTCAGAAAGAGGGAGTTACCGATATATTATGTGTCGTTATAAGATACTTCGGAGGAACTCTTTTAGGAACGGGAGGACTTGTAAGAGCATATTCCTCGGCATTAAAAGATGCTCTTGAAAGATCTGAGTTTAAGAACGAGTGCGAGGCGGTTATCGTCAAGTACAGATATGCATATAATTTTGATGCGAAGATCTCATCTTTTTTAAGAGATAAAAAGATAAAAGTTCTAACAAACGATTATTCGGATTCGATAGAGATAACGATCGTTCTTACAAAGGATATGTATTCGGATACGGATTTAAGACTTGTTGATATTACAGGCGGTACGATCGAAAAAGTTGATGAAACTGAATGTATGTATGCGCTTGATTGATTATAAGGAGATAAAATGAGTTACGCCGATCAGATTTTTATTAATATGTGTAAGGATATTCTTGAAAACGGTACGAGTACCGAAGGTGAAAAGGTCAGACCTCACTGGGAAGACGGAACCAGTGCGTATACGATCAAGAAATTCGGAGTCGTTAACAGATACGATCTTTCAAAAGAGTTTCCTCTTATCACTTTAAGAAAAACAGCACTTAAATCAGCGACTGACGAGATATTGTGGATCTGGCAGAAAAAGTCCAACAATATCCATGATCTTCACAGCCATATCTGGGATGAGTGGGCCGATGAAGACGGTTCGATAGGAAAAGCTTACGGATATCAGCTCGGTGTAAAACATCAGTACAAGGAAGGAATGATGGACCAGGTTGACAGAGTTATCTACGACCTTAAGAACAACCCTTTCAGCCGAAGGATCATGACCAATATCTATGTTCATCAGGATCTGCATGAAATGAACCTTTATCCCTGTGCTTACAGCATGACCTTTAACGTTACACAGAAAAAGGGAGAAGACAGACTTACTTTAAACGGTATTCTTAATCAGCGTTCTCAGGATGTACTCGCTGCCAATAACTGGAATGTCGTTCAGTACTCGGTCCTTCTGCATATGCTCGCTCAGGTTTGTGATATGAATGTCGGCGAACTTGTTCATGTTATCGCGGATGCACATATTTACGACAGACATATCCCTATCATAAAGGAACTGATCGAGAGACCCACATATGATGCACCGACATTCTGGCTCAATCCGGATATTCATGATTTTTATGAGTTCACCAGAAACGACGTTAAAGTAGAAAATTATATCACGGGTCCTCAGATCGAGAATATACCCATAGCCATATAAGGAGATTGCGATGAATTTAATAGTATGCGTTGATGCAAAATGGGGTATCGGATATAAGAATGAACTTCTTGTAAGGATCCCTTCCGATCAGAAGTTTTTCAGAGAGACCACGACGGGAAAAGTTGTGGTAATGGGAAGAAAAACACTTGATTCATTCCCCGGCGGAAAACCTCTTAAGAACAGAAAAAATATCGTTGTAACATCAAATACGAATTGCGAAAAAAGGGATGAAGAGATATACGTTCATTCCGTGGAAGAGTGTCTTGAACTTCTAAAGGATTACAATGATGAAGACATATATATCATCGGCGGAGCGAGTATTTACAAACAATTCCTTCCGTACTGCAAGAAAGCGCTTGTAACAAGAGTGGACAGAGAATTCAGTGCAGATACGTATTTCCCCAATCTTGATCAGGATGATGAATGGGAGATCACAAGCGAATCCGAAGAACAGACATATTTTGACAATACATTTGAATTTCTTGTTTATGAAAGAAAATAACAATAAAAAAATCCTCTTTTATGAGGATTTTTTTATGATACAACTCTGTTTCTTCCAGAATGTTTGCCTTCGTAGAGTTTTTTGTCGGCACTCGATATGGTTCCTTCGATACCTGATATGTGATAGTATTCTTCAACGCCGATCGTTATCGTGATCCTTATCTCGTTCTCTTTATAAAGGAATTTTCTTGTTTCGATAACCCTTCTCATTCCGTCAAGGATATTTACGCTTTGTTCCAGATTCAGATCGCTGAAACAGAACAGGAATTCCTCGCCGCCCCATCTGGCAACTTTTCCTCTGCCTTCCATGGTCTGCTCGAATATCTTGGCCGTTTCCATCAGGATATAATCGCCTGCATCGTGTCCGTACTGGTCATTTATCTTTTTGAAGAAATCCAGATCGGCGATCGCTATACAGAATACATCGCCCTTCTTTTCTTTTTCAAATGCTACCTGTGAAAGATACTCGTTCATGCTTCTTCGGTTGGCCAGCTGCGTGAGTGCATCGAGAGAAGCCATCTGCTGTAACTTCTGGTTGTAGTTGTGAAGTTTGATCTCCGATGCGTTGAATTTCTTTGAAAAATAATAGGAATTGATCGCAACTGCAAGTCCGTAGTATATAGCGGTTACCAGGGAAAAGAAAATATTGGAAAGATTTGTTCCTTTCTTCTGAGGACCGATCAAATGGGAAACGATCGATACGGCAACAAGAGAGATCAGTACTATTTCCATATGATTGCTCTTGTATTTGCTGTTTTCATCTACGGAAAAGAAAATAACAAGACATACTATACAAAGGAGCCATTGATAGTTTTTGTCCCAGCCCGTGAAAACAGTAAAGATGATCGAAGATGCGATAGTGGTATAAGTGAAAATGTTAAGAGCGATCTTGGTCCTGTTTTCGTATGTCTCAATGAATGCTCCGGCATACAGACTGATAATGGGGATGGATAATATAGCGAAGAAATAGATCGCATTTACTGCGAAATATATGGAATTGATAAGAAAATAAAAAGCCGTAAGAATGCACATTATTCGAATAAGAACAGCAAGCTCTTTTGATTCGGATTCATTCTTTACGTCTCTAAACAGAAATTTTCTTATTTTTATAAGCAAATTTTGCATTTCGCAACCCCTTAACCATATGCATTTTGATAAGCATATAAGTATTATTATTTTACCACAAAGCACTCGTGTCATCAATAATTTGAGATTTCATTCTAAATTCAATTGACAATTAAAGTCGATAAGTTATAATGGGAATTGTTAATTTTTGAAAGGAGAGGTGAAATATGTCAGTTTTTACAGGCGCGGCCGTTGCCATAGTAACGCCGTTTAATGAAAACCAGGAAGTCGATTACGAACAGTTTTACAAGAATATTGAGTTCCAGATCGCTCATAAGACTGATGCCATCGTTGTATGCGGTACAACAGGCGAATCTTCAACAATGAGCCATGAAGAACATCTGGACGTTATTGAGGCATGTGTCAAGCGTGTAAACGGCAGAGTACCGGTTATTGCCGGAACAGGTTCCAACTCAACAGCCGAAGCGATCCACTTGTCAACAGAGGCTGAAAAGAGAGGTGCCGACGGACTTCTGCTCGTATCACCTTATTACAATAAAGCAACTCAGAAAGGTTTATTCCTTCATTTCAAGGCTATTGCAGATTCAGTTAAGATTCCCTGCATTCTTTACAATATTCCCGGTCGTACAGGGGTTAACATTCTTCCCCAGACTATCGTGAAGCTTTGTACAGAAGTTCCCAACATTGTCGGTGTTAAGGAAGCTACAGGTGATCTTGCCCAGACCGCAAGATTGTATCATCTTTCAAAAGGCAAAGTTGATATCTATTGCGGCGACGATATAATGACACTTCCTTTTATGTCAGTTGGCGCTAAGGGTGTTATTTCGGTTCTTTCCAATATCGCTCCCGAAGATGTACATGATATGTGCGAGAAATTCGAGCAGGGCAATATTAAGGAAGCAATGGACATTCAGATCAAAGCAGTTCCTCTTATTGATGCATTGTTCAGTGAAGTAAATCCTATCCCCGTTAAAAAGGCCATGAGCTATATGGGATTCTGCAAGGATGTTTACAGATCACCGCTTTGCACAATGGATGAAGCAAAAGCCGAAGCTCTTAAGGAAGAGATGAAAGCTTACGGATTGTTATAAAAAGCAGACTTAAGGGCACCGAGTTTTCGGCGCCCTTTTTTAAAACATTTTTATGAAATAAGGAGGAGAGCAATGCTTTTGCATTGCCGAAATAAATATGGTAAGAATCATAATGCACGGTTGTAACGGCAGAATGGGCCAGACAATCTCAAGACTCGTTAAAGAAGACAATGATGTTCAGATAGTTGCGGGGATCGATCCTTTTGACGGACCCGTAAACGATTATCCCGTATATAAAAACATTAATGAATGTGACATTAAAGCAGATGCCGTTATCGATTTTGCATCCGCACAGGCAGTTGATAATCTTTTAAGTTACTGCCTCGAGAAAAAACTCCCCGTTGTACTCTGTACAACAGGCCTTTCCGAAGAGCAGCTTAAAAAAGTCGAGGAAGCGAGCAAATCCATAGCCGTACTTAAATCGGCAAACATGTCTGTAGGTGTGAATTTGCTTATCAAGATCCTGAAAGAGAATGCAAAAGTTCTTGCCGATGCCGGATTTGATATAGAGATCGTTGAGAAACATCACAAAATGAAAAAAGACGCTCCCAGCGGAACTGCACTTGCTCTTGCTGATTCTATAAACGCAGCAAATGATAACAGATTCGCATATGTATATGACAGAAGCCCCCGCTCAGAAGCAAGACGTGCAGACGAGATCGGTATTTCCGCAGTAAGAGGCGGTACTATCGTCGGAGACCACGATGTAATCTTTGCAGGTGAGGACGAAGTAGTAACATTCTCGCATACAGCATATTCGAGAGCCATTTTCGGCAAAGGTGCGATCGCAGCGGCAAAATTCCTTGCAGGAAAAGAGAGCGGCTGGTACGATATGCAGGACGTTATCAAATAATTATTCCGGAACTGAGATAAAAAGGAAAAATATGAAATTCAGACCCTGTATAGATATCCATAACGGAAAAGTAAAACAGATAGTCGGATCATCACTTACTGACGATTCGGCAAAAGAAAATTTTATATCGGATAAAGATTCCGCTTTCTTTGCCAATCTTTATAAGAAAAACGGCCTTTTCGGCGGACATGCGATAATACTTAATAAAGCAGGAACGCTTGAATATGAGGCTTCCAAAGCAGAGGCGATAAAAGCGTTTAAGGAATTCCCCATGGGACTTCAGATAGGAGGCGGTATCAACGATAAGAATGCTCCCGAATTTATCGAAGCCGGTGCATCACATGTTATCGTTACAAGTTATCTTTTCGAAGACGGAGAACTTTCCGAAGAAAGAATGGATCTTTTAAAAGATGCAGTCGGAAAAGAAAGGATCGTATTTGATCTTTCCTGCAAAAAAGTCGGAGAGAAGTATTACGTTACCACAGACAGATGGCAGACGGTTACAGATACTGTTATGGATGCCGATCTGCTTAAAAAACTTGAATCTTACTGTGACGAATATCTTATTCATGCCGTTGATGTGGAAGGAAAGTGCAACGGACCCGAGACGGATATCATAAAAGAACTTTCGAAATATGACGGGAATAAGGTCACTTATGCCGGCGGTATCCATTCGTATGAGGATATTGAACTTATTAATAAAGCTTCCGACGGTAAGATCGATTTTACGATCGGTTCCGCACTTGATATTTTCGGCGGCGATCTTGAATTTGAGAGAGTAATTAAATATTAAAAAGAAAAAGGACCCTAATCATTAGAGTCCTTTTTGAATCTCGTTAAACTTTAATCCCTTTTAAATAGCTCTCTATATTAAAACAATATAAGGCACATTTATAAATGACTAATTATAACTTGGTTACATTTACTGCCTGAACACCCTTGTCTCCTTCGATAACTTCGAATTCAACGGCAGCACCTTCTTCAAGGGTCTTGAAGCCTTCGGAAACGATTCCTGAGTAGTGTACGAAAATGTCTTTTCCGGACTCGTCAGAAATAAATCCGTAACCCTTCTGGTTGTTAAACCACTTAACTGTACCTTTCATGCCGGTTACCTCCGTAAAAAATTAAGTTGCATACGCAACACAAATAGAATATCATAATAAAAATTGAATGTAAAGTTATTTTAAAAGGATTTTGTCCATGAAAAAACATGTTGAAAACAACAAAAAATCGAACACTTTGCTGATGTATTGGCTGCTCATGTTAACACTGATTTTCCTCGCCGTTAACATCATTTTTATAGTCAGTTTTGCAAGGATCACATCCGATTTCAAATCGTTTCGTGAGACCTCTTTGAAACAGAACGACGATTATGAAACAGAGATATCAAATCTTCAGCAGAAAGTAGCGCTTCTTGCTGAGAGAGTGAGTGTCGAAAATGAGAATAAATCGATTGAAGATGCAAAGAAAAATCCTATCGGTATTCCTGTAAGCGGACAGGCTACGATCGTTTCCGAACCGAAGGAAGAAGAGGGTGATCTGACAGAGGAAACTCCCGAAACGGATCCCGATCAGAATCCCGAATTCGAGGATACTCTTATGAATCCTTATACGCTTGAGATATCATTATCGAAAGGCTCCAAGGTCATAGCTACGGGAAACGGTATCGTGGAAGAAGTTTCCGAGGATGATATCTACGGATATCTTGTCAAAATAAATCATCAGAACGGTTATGTCAGCATTTACAGATATGACGAAGAACCCAAGATCAAAAAAGGAGATGAAGTTTTAAAAGGTCAGATGATATTCGAAGTGACAAAAAATAAAGGTACTCTCGCATATCATATTTTATACGAGAATACCTATATCAATCCTTTTGACATGATCGAAATATCCGGCTGATCATTTTTCCTTATCTTTTTTGGCGAGACGGTTGAAGATCATTTCATAGCCGTCGCAGCCGTAGTTTAAGGATCTGTTCACACGGCTGATGGTTGCTGTGGAAGCGCCTGTTTTTTCCACGATCTCCATATATGTTTTCTTATCACGCAGCATTGTTGCCACTTCAAAACGCTGGGAGAGTGACAGCAATTCGTTTATAGTACATAAATCTTCAAAAAATGTATAGCAGTCTTCTTTAGTTTCAAGGCAAAGGATAGCATCGAAAAGCGAATCCATTGCGTCTGTTTTTAATTTGGGATTCATATCAAAACCTCCGAACTTTAACACTTAAAAACTTTAAAACTTTACATTTGTAAAGCGGTTAAAAACAGTATAGCATAACTGTTTTTTTATTTCAATCGAATATTTTATTTATTCACTTCCTTTTCCTTTACTTTTAGGGAGTTTATTATTATAATTTAAGAGTATCTATATGTGTAAATATCATTTTTTTGTCCATTTTCATCGATGGCAGAAATAATTCGAATTACAGGTTGTTATGGGCCAAAATAAAAAAGAAAAAGAAATAAATCCAAGGTCATTTGATGAGATCCTCAATTCAATAACCGAAGAGATGGATAAGGTGTTCAATATCAAGAGTGACGATATCCCGAATATCGATCTCTATATGGACCAGGTGTTGTCCTTCCTGGACGATAAATTGAACTATACCAGAAGAAATACATCCGACGGCGAAGAGAAGATCTTTACAAAGACAATGATCAATAATTACGCCAAGAACGATTTGCTTCCTTCACCGGTAAAGAAGAAGTATTCGAAAGAGCATATGATGGCTCTGATCTTCATTTATTATTTTAAGAGCTTTCTTTCGATAAACGATGTTCAGACATTGATAAATCCGATTACCGATAACTATTTCGAAGGCAACGGAAGCATTAAATTCGAAGATATTTACGATTCGATCCTTGATAAAGGCGAAGAAAGGATCGGATTGCTTCGTAAAGATATTCAGGATAAATACAAAGCCAGCCTCGAGACGTTCAAAGAAGTTGAAGGCGAGGAAGGCGAGTATTTAAGGCTTTTCCTTCTCATAAGTCTTTTGAGTTACGACGTGTTTATCAAAAAGATGCTGATCGAGCAGCTGATAGACGAAGTAAGAAATTCGGAAACGGTAAAAGAATCCGAAAACACAAAGACTGAAAAGAAAAAAGGCAAATAACTTTCACAAAAGGGGTTTTGGGGAATGAAAAAGGTTATAATTATTGGAGCTGGACCTGCAGGTTTGACTGCCGGTTACGATTTACTCTCGAAGTCATCGGATTACGAGGTTACAATAGTTGAAGAATCGTCCGTTGTCGGCGGACTTTGCGCTCGTTTCGAAAATGAAGAAAATGTCCTTGATGCGGGCGGTCATATGTATATTTCCAACAGCTCTGCGGTAAAACAGTTCTGGTATTCTGTTCTGCCTGCTCAGGGCGTTCCTTCCTGTGATGATTTAGCTTTAGACAGATATTGTAAGATTCACAACGGCGGGCCCGATCCCGAAGTCAGTGAAGATGTTCTTTTGTCGCGTGAAAAATTAGTCAGAATATATAAAGACAACAAATATTATGAGAGCCCTGTTAAGTTTAACAAAGACGCCGTAAAGAATTTCGGCTTTGCGAATTCTATCAAAACAGGTTTTTCTCAGATCGGAAATAACGTATTCAAACATAAAGAGACTTCTCTTGAGGATTATTATATAAACCGTTTCGGTAAACAGCTCTATACCATGTTTATCGCGGAATATCTTGAAAAGATCTGGGGCAAAGAGCCTTCCAGGATCAATTCCGAATGGGGCGTTGTTGCGGAAAGAAGCCTTATCGCACCCATCATCAGCACAGATAAAAACAATAATAAAGATTACGAAAAATTACCTGCACCTTACGCTAACAGATATTATTATCCCAAGTACGGTGCTTATCAGTTATGGGAAGCTGCGGCAGACAGATTTATCGAACTTGGCGGCAGCATTCATAAGAACTGTAAAGTTACGGGTATCACTACCGGTGCAAACAAGATCCTTTCCGTAAGATGTTCGGCGGACGGTGATGAATTTGTTGTAGCATGTGACTACCTTATTTCTTCCATGCCCATAAGAGACCTTATTCTCGGTATGGATGATGTTGAAGGCGATATCAGCCTCGCTGCAGAAAACCTTTCTTACAGAGGTATGGTCAGCGTCTGCGTTGAACTTTCCGAAATGAATTGGAAGAATAATACAGAGGATTATAAGACCGTAGATGATATCATTCCCGATTCGGTTCTTTATATAAGCAATCCCAATGTAAAGGTTTCAAGAATTCAGATTTACAACAATTTCTCACCTTATATGGTAAGAAATCCCAAGCATTATTATCTCGGACTTAACTATTACTGCAACGAAGGCGATTATTACTGGTCAATGGGTAACAGAGACTGGAAGAAGACTGTTGTAAGCGATCTTGAAAAACTGGGTATCATTAAATCCGAAGAAGCGGTTATCGGATACAACAAGACAAAATACAGTAAAGCTTTTCCGACATATTATGACGGATATGACGGACTTGAAAAGATCATCAAATACCTTAACAAATATGAAAACCTTTACTGCATAGGACGAAACGGTCAGCACAGATTCAGCTCTATCGATGAAGTTATGAAGACTTCCTTCGAAGCTGTTAAGAATATTCTAGGAAACGTTGTTACTAAAGACAATATCTGGAAAGTAAACGAGAAAAACGAAGGTGAGGAAAAATTATACAATTCCGCACTTCTTTCCGGTGAGGGTGAATACAGAGGAAATTATGTTCCTCTTCAGAAGAAGATCGATTTCGATAATAACGAAGAGAACAAGGAATACGTTCCTCCCAGAAGAATGCGCCGTCCTATGATGACGCCTATCAAGAAAGCGGATCCCAATAAGCTTTCCGAGCCGATTGTATTAAACGATTCGGTGGTTATCGCAGCAAGACCCGAGAAATCAATTCCCATTGCCAATCCCGAAGAAGAGGCTATGGCTGTTGCATCGGCACCTGTTTTTGAAAATGCCGAATTTGAAGAAAATCTTACATTTGAAAATGTTAACACAGATATTCCTTCTGAACCCGTTGTAAGCGAGCCGGTTATCGAGGAAACAGTTAATTATGAAGTAAATGAACCTGTGGTTGAAGAATCTCAAGTTGATCTTTTTGCGGCCGCTCAGGAATCGATAGAACTTGAAGAACTCGAGCATAAAGAAAATGCTTATGTTGACGAAACTGAAGAAGAACTCGAAGAGTCTGTAGTAAACGAAGAAGTTCCTGCAGCTGAAGCAGTCTCTGAAACAGAGGAAGCTCCCGTTGAAGAAGTAAAAGAGTATAAAAAGCCGGAACTTACCAATGAGTTCCTTGATGAACTTCTTGATCTTGATTTCGGTGACAGGCCTGCAAAGAAATACGAAGCACCCAAGGTTGAAGAAAAAGTCGAAGAAAAGACCGATGATATCGCTGTTGTCGCTAATGAAAACGTTGAATCATCAGAACTTGATAATTTCGATGTTGTAGATAAGATCGACGCTGCTTTGGAAGAAGAGATCGCGGCTAAAGAAGCAGAAGCTTTGAATGTTCCCGAATCATTCGAAGTATCTGAAGAGATCCCTGCAGAAGAAGCAGCTGCCGAAGTATCCGAAGAAGAACCTGCTGTCGAAACAGTTGAAGAAGAGGTTGCTGCAAAAGAACCGGTTACTGAGACTGTTGAGGAAGAGACTGCTTTTGAAGAACCTGCAGATGAAACAGTCGAAGAGCCTTTGGCAGAAACGGTTGAAGAAGCCGCAGCTGAAAAAGAAGCTGTTTTTGAAGAAGCGCCTGTTGCTGAGAATAAAGAAGTAACTCCTGCTGCAGAAGAAAAAGAAGAAGCAGTTGAGGAATCTCCTGTAATCGAGACGGCTGAAGAAAAAGCAGAAGAAACAGTTTCCGAAGAAGCAAAAGAAGAGGAAACTGTATACGAAGAAAAGAAGACGGAATTCCATGTAAAGAATTCTGATGAAAATAAAGAAAGAAGAAGCAAGAAGAAATACAGCTTCAATATTCTTGAAACATCGGACGAGCAGCCTAAAGAAGAAGTCAAGGCTGTTGAAAAAACCGAAGAAGAAAAGTCTGACGGATTCAGTCTGCCCGGCGGTGGCAGAAATGTCTTCTCCAGAAGACATCGTTCTTCAAGTTCGATCCAGAATAATGTAAGCAGAAGAAACAGGATCGCTTCATTTGATTTAAGCGATGCTTCAGAAGAACCTAAAGAAGAGATAAAAGATAAAGAGGACGAGGTCTTTGAAGAAAAGAAGGAAGAGAAGTCTTCTGATATTATTGAAGAAAATACTGCTGTAAAAGCTGAAGAGATCATCGAAGCGGCAGAAGAAGTGAAGTCTGAAGAAATTATCGAAACAGTTGAAGAAACAAAGACTGAAGAAGAAGTTTCTGAAGAAAAGCCTGTTGAAGAAGTTTCCGAAGAAAAGGACGAAGATACAGCAGAAGAAGCAGATAAGTCTGAAGAATCCGAAGCAGAAGAAAAGGCTGAAGTTAAGGAAGAAGAAAAAGCTGAAGACAAGAAAGAAAATGAAAGCGGATCAAAGGCCGATAAAATAGCTTTCGGCAGGACATATAATTTCAAGTCCGATAATGAATCAGAGGTTGAAAGACTTGTTACAAGAGAACAGGCCAAGGGAGATGATACAGATTCGGAAAAGGTTGAATTTTCAAAAGCCGATAAGTTTAAGACAGATTCCATAGATTCAACAAATCCTCATGAGAGATTTATCGAGAAGAACGAAAATGCTTCCGAGGGAACCAAAGGAACATTCAGGGTAACTTCCAGCTTTAATTCAAACGATTTTCCTGAAGAAAAGAGAATCGAAAGACCCAGTTACTGGGATAAAGAATTAATCTATAAGGCTAAAGAAGAAGCCAAGAGAAAAGAAATGGAAGAGGCTGCCAAGGCCGCTGCCGAGAAGGGTGAAAACAAAGAATCGGATTCCGCGAACACAGAAAGCAATGAGGAATCTGATATAGTTTCAGACGAGTCTGTTAATGTTGAAAACACTAATGCAGAAACAGTATCTGCTCCTGAAGAATCAGTTTCGTTTGAAGAAGATGCAGAAGAAGTATCTTTTGAGGAATCAGATGATACTGTAATTCCGGAAGATGAGAATTCCGAAACTGAAGATAATGCCGATGGATTTGCTGCTGCAGAAAAAGAATTCGAAGAACCGGAAGAATCAGAAGAAACTACTGAGATCGAAGAGCCTGAAGTTTCCGAAGAAGCAACAGTAGAATTTGAAGAAACCGCCGAAGCAGCTGAAGAAGTAACTGAAGAAGCTGAAGAAAACACAGGGACAGCGGAAGAATTTGCTGATTTTGAAGAAAATGTCGAAACTGCAGAAGAAGTTTCGGAAGAATCTGAAATAACAGCAGCATCTGAAGAATCGGCAGTAGAAGAAAATACGGAAGCTTTTGAAGATTCCGTAGAATTTGAAGAAGTTTACGATACTCAGGACTTATCTGAAGAACCGGAAGAAACCATCGAAGAAAACAAAGAAGATGCACCGGCAGCCGAAAGCGATGAATTTGAAAAAGCAGCCGAAGAGATGAGCGAGGAAGAGAAAGACGATCTTTCCGTCATCGATGAACAGGCTGCAAGCAGATCCATAGTTAAGAGCTGGCAGAACAGATATAACGGTGTAGGTACTTCTTATCTTCACGATAAGAACGAAGATGAGCGTATAGTCAGAAGCGGAGCGATTTCCAACGATCTTTACGGTGAGAGTTTTGCTTTGAGTTCACGCGGCAAAAAAGGATTCATGGATCATGAACTCGATGATCTTGATGGCGGAAAAGAATATATAACCAAGGGTTCCGCTAAGGCTGCTTTAAATAAGGGTGAAAAAACATTCGAATCCAAGCATGATGAAGAGAAGAGACCGGAAAAAGATTTAAGCGCTTATCAGATTGTAAAAGAATCCAATAACAGATTCGGTTATGGCTCAGATAATAAGGAAGAGAAAAAACCTGAACCTCTTAAAAACGAAATACCGGTGATCGAAACTCCCAAAGCAGAAACGCCTGCTGTTGAAATGCCCAAGGAAGAAACTCCCGCAGCTGAGATTCCCAAGACGGAAACTCCTGCAGCAGAAATGCCTAAGACTGAAGTGCCCAAGGCAGCTTCTGCGGAATCTATTTCTCCTTCGCCTGCAAAGCCTCATGCAGATAAGAGAAATGATTTCCTTAATAAGGATTTCGATACTTCGATCGTATTCAGAAATGCAAGAGTTATAAAAACCACAAAGATAACACGCGGCATCGACGAAGAACCTGTTGTTAAGAAAGAAGAGAAGAAAGAAAAGGTTTACAGCGATAAGCAGAAAGTTATTGCGGTTATCAGAAACGGTGAAGTAATTCCTGTAAACGAAGAAGCAAAGAAAGAGGAAAGCGCACCTGTGGAAAGCAAGCCTGCAAAAACTGAATCCACAAAGGCTTCCAGAAAAAAGAAGAAAAAAGCAAAGAATAAGAAAGAAGCACAGGATACTTCCGAAGATTTAATGCAGGCTCCCATAAGTGTTGTTCTTGATGCAAAAGAAGCGGCACAGATGACAGAGCCTCTTGAGAACCCTGTAGCAAGAACACGTAATTTCAAAATATAATTTGTTATTGACAAAATTTTTAAATTGCGCATAATATAACAATGTATGTATACATTAAATCGTCCGTGTCCGGCTTTAATGTTCAAGATTATTAAAATGGAGGTGTAGGTCTTGGCTAATATCAAATCTGCAAAGAAGAGAATCGAAGTTTCCGCAAGAAACGCTGAGAGAAATAAAGCTATCCGTTCAGGCGTTAAGACTGCAGTTAAGAAAGTATATGCAGCTATCGATGCTAACGATAAGGAAGCAGCAAAGGCAGCATTAATCAATGCTACAAGCGTTATCGAGAAAGCTACTTCTAAGGGCGTATATCATAAGAATTACGCAGCCAGAAAGGTTTCCCGTTTAAATCTTGCTGTTAATAAACTCAACTAATATTTTATTATAGGAATGAGAAACTCTTCCATACCGTCATGTGGAAGAGTTTTTTAAATTATTTTTTTCGGAGAAGACATGACAGATCAGAGCAAAATCAGAAACTTTTGTATAGTTGCCCATATCGATCACGGTAAATCCACATTAGCTGACAGGATCATAGAAAGCACGGGACTGCTTACGAGCAGGGAAATGCAGGCTCAGGTTCTCGATAATATGGATCTTGAAAGAGAAAGAGGCATTACGATCAAATCTCAGGCCGTCAGAACAGTTTATAAGGCTAAAGACGGAAATGAGTATATTTTTAATTTGATCGATACTCCGGGTCATGTCGATTTTAATTATGAAGTCAGCCGTTCACTGGCTGCATGTGACGGAGCTATCCTTGTGGTCGATGCCGCACAGGGCATAGAAGCCCAGACGCTCGCAAACGTATATCTTGCTCTGGATCATAATCTTGATGTTTTTCCCGTTATCAATAAGATAGATCTTCCTTCTGCCGAACCGCAGAGAGTTAAAGATGAAATAGAAGATGTTATCGGACTCGAAGCTCAGGATGCTCCTCTTATTTCCGCTAAAAACGGAATTGGCATCGATGAAGTATTAGAGGCGATCGTACATAAAATACCCGCTCCCAAGGGTGATCCGAATGCTCCTTTAAAGGCTCTTATTTTTGATTCGATCTACGATTCATATAAGGGTTGTATCGTTTTCTGCCGTTTGATGGATGGTAAGATCTCAAAGGGTACAAATGTTTTGATGATGGCAACAAAAGCATCATTTGAAGTTGTCGAAGTAGGAACTTTCGGCGCCGGACAGTTCTTCCCTTGTGATGAACTTTCGGCCGGAATGGTTGGCTATTTTACCGCATCCATCAAGAATGTCAGAGATACAGCTGTCGGTGATACGGTTACAGAGGCAAAGAATCCCTGTAAAGAACCCTGTCCCGGATACAAAAAAGTGCAGTCAATGGTTTATTGCGGTGTATATCCTGCGGACGGTGCAAAATATCCCGATCTTCGTGATGCGCTTGAAAAACTTCAGCTTAACGATGCGTCTCTTAACTATGAACCCGAAACTTCCATAGCACTCGGATTCGGTTTCAGATGTGGTTTCTTAGGACTTTTGCATCTTGAGATCGTTCAGGAGAGACTTGAGAGAGAATATAACCTTGACCTTGTTACAACTGCACCGGGCGTTGTATATCATGTTCATACGACCGACGGCGAGATGATAGAACTTACCAATCCTTCGAATCTTCCGGATCCTTCTTTGATCGATTACATGGAAGAGCCGATCGTATCTGCCGAGATCATGGTAACGACCGAGTTTATCGGTTCCATTATGGAACTTTGCCAGGAGAGACGAGGCAGATATCTCGGTATGGAATATATGGAAGAAACACGTGCTTTGCTTAAGTACGAACTTCCTTTAAATGAGATCATTTATGACTTCTTTGATGCACTTAAGTCCCGTTCAAAAGGATATGCTTCTTTTGACTATGACCTTAAAGGTTATGAGAAGTCTGAACTTATAAAGCTTGATATCCTTGTTAATCATGAAGAAGTTGACGCATTATCGTTTATCGTGCATAAAGATACGGCATATGAACGTGGCAGAAAGATGTGTGAGAAGTTAAAAGAAGAGATTCCCCGTCATCTTTTTGAGATACCCATTCAGGCTGCTGTCGGCGGCAAGATAATCGCGCGTGAAACGGTTAAAGCTTATCGTAAGGACGTACTTGCGAAATGCTACGGCGGTGATATCACACGTAAGAAAAAACTTCTTGAAAAGCAAAAAGAAGGTAAGAAGCGTATGAGGCAGATCGGTAATGTCGAAATACCTCAGGCAGCTTTTATGTCCGTTTTGAAACTTGATGATAAGAATTAAAATAAGGGACGGTTTTGTTTTGACTTAAAGTTTAAACATGACCGTCCCATTATGGTTATAAAGGTTTTTACAATGAAGAATACAGGTATATACATCCATATTCCTTTTTGTGTGAAAAAGTGCAATTACTGTGATTTTAATTCGGGGCCTTATTCCGATGAAGTTAAGGCTCTTTATACTGATGCGCTTTTAAAAGAACTTCATATAAAAGCCCCTTTTTTTAAAGACTCTGTCATAGATACCGTTTTTATCGGCGGCGGCACTCCGAGTATCCTTCCCGTTCAACTGTTGGGAAAGATCTTTGAATGTCTTAGATCCGATTATGATATTTGCGAAAATGCAGAGATAACCATTGAATCGAATCCCGGTACTCTTGATCTTGAAAAGCTTAAGTCTTACAGAAGTTTTGGAATCAACAGACTCAGCATCGGACTTCAGAGCACTGTTGACGAAGAATTAAAGATCCTTGGACGTATCCATAACTTTAACGATTTTTTGAATTCTTATGATCTTGCAAGAAAAGCAGGGTTTGAAAATATCAATGTAGATCTTATGAATTCGTTACCTGATCAGACCTACGATTCTTTTATCGAAGGATTAAAAAGGATCAAAGAACTGTCTCCCGAGCATATTTCCGTATACAGTCTTATCCTGGAAGAAGGAACTCCTTTCTATGACATGAAGTTAAATCTTCCGGATGAAGATACCGACAGGGAAATGGTCCATTCCATCATCGATGTTCTTAAGGATTACAGACAGTATGAGATATCCAATTATACAAAAACGGGATTTGAATGCAGGCATAACATAAAATACTGGAAAAGAGATGACTATCAGGGATTCGGTGTATCTGCGGCATCTTTGTTCGATAACGATCTCAGATTCAAGAATACTGATGATATTAATGAATACATTGATTTCTTTAACAAAGACGAAAGTATCTTAAAAGATCATTATTCAAATGTTTTTGTTTCAAAAAACGTAAACCCTGATTCGGATAATATTTTTTCGGAATTTGAACTTTTAAGTGAAGAGGATATCATTTCGGAATATATCATTCTCGGTTTAAGAATGAACGAAGGAATAGATTTGAATTTGTTCGAAAAAGCCTTTAATAAATCGCTTTTTGACCTGAAAAGTGATAAAATAAATCTGCATATATCGGAAGGCCTTTTGGAAAGAAAAGGTGATATGATCATGCTTACTGAGCGCGGACGTGATCTCGGAAATTATGTCTGGGCTGATTTTCTTGGAGACTGAAAATGAGTTATATTTATTTATCGATTTTTATAATTTCATTTATTTTATCCGCGATTTATGTTCTTGTGTGGGATAAGCATTACGATGTGAATATTACTGCCATATTTACGATTGTCCCCATTTCGTGTCTCGGTTATCTTGCTTTATATCTTTCCGATAATCTTAAATCTGCGTTGATCTCACAGAAACTGATCTATTTGGGAGGCAGTTATCTGACCTTCTTTATAACCATGTGTGTTTTGAATCTTTGCGAGATAACAGTCAGCAGATATTTTCGTCTGTTTTTATTTGTATTGAACTCAGTTATTTACGCACTTGTCCTTACCATAGGATATAATTCCTGGTATTACAAAAGTGTTAAATTTGTTGATGGAGTGGGACTGGTAAAAGAATACGGCCCCATGCATTATCTCTTTTATGTCAATCTGGGAATTTATTTTGTTTTCGGATTGTCGGTCATCATTTATTGTCTTATAAAGAAAAACCAGATCTCAAACAGGATACTGATACTTCTTACATTTCCTGAGATCCTATGTTTCCTGGGCTTCTTCCTGAATACGCTTTTAGGCAAAAAAGTTGAATTTATGCCTCTTATGTATGTACTGGCACAGATTGTTTATCTTTTTATCATAAGAAGGATGAGCCTATACAATGTTGTTGAAAATGTTATAGAAACTATGGCTCAGACCGGAGATCTTGGTTTTATTTCCATAGATAAAAACTTCAATTATCTCGGAAGTAATCAGACCGCCAGAAAAATATTTCCGGTTTTTGAAAATATCCGGATCGATAAAAGCATAAAAAAAGAAGAGAGCCTGAAAGGTAATATCGTTCACTATATAGAAGCTTTCGAAAGAAATGAGAAATACAAAAGAAACTTATATCTGTTAAAAGATATGGTTGATGAAGAAAACGATAAAATGTTTGCCGTTGAGATCAATTACATGTACGACGGCCTCAGAAAATGCGGTTATCAGATCTTTATTTCGGATGATACCCAGAATCAGAAATATATAAGACTGCTCGACCATTATAATACCGAGCTTGAAAAACAGGTCGATGAAAAGACGGCGCATATCGTTGAGATGCATGATAATCTAATCCTTTCCATGGCGATGATGGTTGAAAGCCGTGACAATTCCACCGGCGGACATATCAGAAGAACTTCGGAAAATGTCAGGATCCTTATAGGAGAGATAAAAAAATGCGGTGATCTCGAACTGTCCGATGAGTTTTGCAGGGATATCATCAAAGCGGCCCCGATGCATGATATCGGGAAGATAGCTGTCGACGACGAAGTATTAAGAAAGCCGGGAAGATTTGCACCCGAAGAATATGAAAAGATGAAAGCGCATTCTCCCGAGGGTGCAAGGATCGTACATGAGATCTTAAAAGATACGGATGATGAGAGTTTTAAGGTTGTTGCCGAAAATGTTGCGCATTATCATCATGAAAGGATCGACGGTTCAGGATATCCGAAGGGACTTAAAGGAGATGAGATTCCTCTTGAGGCAAGGATAATGGCTATCGCCGATGTATATGATGCTTTGGTCAGCAAGAGAGTTTACAAGGACAGCATGTCATTTGAAGAGGCAGACCGGATCATCATGGAAGGCATGGGAACTCAGTTTGACAAGAAATTGGAAAAATATTATGTAAATGCCAGACCACGGCTTGAAAAGTATTATTCTTCACAGGAAGCGTGACGCACTTTGAAACTTTCAACATATATTACTTGAAAGATTGCCTTAAAAAAGGTATAATTATTAAGTCGCGGTGTACTCGTGAAATATATATAATGTTACGAAAAGGGGACATTCAGTATGGTTAGAATCGAAGAGGTTTTACAGGTTGCTATGGATTCCAGAGCGTCAGATATTCATTTGACTGCCGGACTTCCTCCCAAGATGCGTGTTAACGGACATCTTTTAAATATGGATTTTCCTGTACTCAAACCTGAAGATACTTTGGACATTGTAGGTCAGATTATGACGGAACATCAGAAACAGATGTTTGAAGAGAGAGGTGAACTCGATATGTCATTCGCAGTTACCAACCTCGGACGATACCGTGTAAATGCATTCCGTCAGCGTGGTTCCGTTGCAATGGCACTTCGTGCCGTAAATACGGTTATTCCTACACCTGCTCAGTTGGGCGTACCCAATGCGGTAGTTGATCTTTACAACCGTAAGAGAGGTCTTGTACTTGTAACAGGTCCTACAGGTTCAGGTAAATCAACCACACTTGCTTCCATTATTGATAAAGCCAATAACAACAGAGATGCACATATCATTACTCTTGAAGACCCTATCGAGTATTTGCATCTTCATAAAGTTGCGATGGTTAACCAGAGAGAAGTCGGATTCGATACAATGAGCTACGCTAACGCACTTAGAGCTGCTCTCCGTGAAGATCCCGATATCATCCTCGTAGGTGAAATGCGTGACTACGAAACAATTTCCGTAGCCGTAACCGCAGCCGAAACAGGCCACCTTGTATTGTCAACACTCCATACAATCGGTGCTGCTTCAACCATCGACCGTATCATCGACGTTTTCCCGCCTCATCAGCAGCAGCAGATCAGAGTTCAGCTTGCTAACGTACTTGAGGCAGTTATTTCTCAGCAGCTTATCCCTACAGCAGACGGACGTTCCCGTGTTGCTGCATTCGAAGTTATGCTTGGTAACCATGCTGTTAGAAACCTTATCCGTGAAGGTAAATCACACCAGTTACAGTCTGTAATGCAGACAAACAGAAAGATGGGTATGATCACCATGGATGAAGCGCTTACTCAGCTTTACCTTGAAGGTAAGATCGACCAGGAGAATGTAGTACAGTTCGCTCAGGATCCTGTAGGTATGATCCAGAAACTTGGTCTTAAAGGTGTTCAGGCTCCTGTTTAATCCATTGGATCGTATATATTTTAAATTCTGTAAATTAAGGTTCGGGTGTTTCTTCACCCGAACCTTGTAAATATCTGAAGCTTCTTTTATTTTTCTTTTTATAATCCTTTAAATTTTCAAATCGTATTTTTAACTTATTTTTCTATCTTTATATTCTTTTTTAGTTATATTATTTCATTTTATTTCTATTTCTTTTCACTGTTTATTTATTCATTTTTTCTCTTAGATCACATTTTAAACTATTTAATTTAATAAAGGGGGTACTATGGTCAGTTACGTTAATTCCGGAACTGTTTATGGCATAAACAGTTATATTATCGGTGTGGAAACGGATGCTTCAAGCGGTCTGCCGGCTTTTGAAATGGTAGGTATGCTTGCATCTGAAGTAAAGGAAGCTAAAGAAAGGGTTAAGGTTTCGTTAAAGAACAACGGATTTTCGATCCCGCCTTTAAGGATCACTGTAAATCTTTCTCCTGCGAACATCAGGAAGGGCGGTACCAAATTCGATCTTCCTATTGCAATATCTCTTTTGATCTCGCTAGGTGAGATCAAGCAAACGAACGTCGAAGGAATACTCTTTCTCGGAGAACTTGGATTGAACGGAGAACTGAGATTTGTTGACGGTGTTCTGCCTGTCGTTATTGAGGCAAAAAAACAGGGATTCAAAAAAGTGATCCTTCCGATGGAAAATGCATATGAGGGTGCTGCGATAGAAGGAATCGAAGTTTACGGTATGGAAAATCTTATAGATGTGATCAGATTTTTATCGTTAAGCGAAGAGGAGATAAAGGAGGAATATCAGACTGTAAATATCGATCTTGATGATCTTTTTACAAATAATCAATACGATTATAATGTGGATTTTTCGGAAGTTGCCGGACAGAGCGAATTGAAAAGAGCCTGCGTTATCGCTGCTGCGGGTTTTCATCATATGTTAATGATCGGTACTCCGGGATGCGGCAAGACTATGGTCGCAAAACGTATTCCGACGATCCTGCCGCCTTTGTCATATGAGGAAAGTCTTGAAGTGAGTAAGATCTACTCGATTGCAGGAAGGATAAATAAATTCGATTCACTTGTTGTTAAAAGGCCTTTTAATGCACCTCATCATACTATCACTGAAAATGCATTGTCAGGCGGTGGTAATATACCAAAACCCGGTGTCATATCGCTTTCTCACAGGGGAGTCCTGTTTCTTGATGAAGCTGTTCATTTTGAAAGAAGGGCATTGGAGATATTAAGACAGCCCCTCGAAGACAGAAAGATAGTTATAAGCCGAAGTACGGGTACTTTTGAGTATCCTTCCGACTTTATGCTTGTTGCCGCGATAAATCCCTGTCCGTGCGGGTATTATCCTGACAGGAATAAATGCAGATGCAGTGAAGTTCAAATAAAGAATTATATCGGAAAACTTTCCGGCCCTATCCTGGACAGGATCGACCTGTGCGTTCAGACGGAACCTATCGAATATGATAACCTGACAAACACGGATGTACATAACGAAAGTTCGAAAGATATGAGAGAAAAGATAAACAAGGCAAGAGCCATTCAGGCTAAACGTTTCATCGGAACTGATATAAGGTTTAACAGTGAGATGTCGGTAAAAGAAATAGAAAGATTCTGTGTTATAGACAAGAAAGATGAAGCGTTCCTTGAAAAAGCATTCAGGACCATGAATCTTAGTGCAAGATCGTATCACAAATTATTAAGGGTTGCGAGGACCGTTGCAGATCTGGATGATTCGGTAAATATACAGAAGAAACATTTATCGGAAGCGCTTAATTACAGGATGAGCAGTCTGTTTATGTGAAAGGAAGGAACAATGTCAATAAACACAAGCGATATATACGTATATATGTTAAGAGAAAAAGGTTTGTCGGGAAGAATTACACTAAAGTTATGTAAACTGATAGGGGACATTGAGAATATAATGTCCTTTGACATTAATGAGTATATTTATAAAAGATTGTCCGAAGGTTTAAATGAACAGATCGAAGAAAAGGATCTTATAAAGATCTCGTCTGTAATAAAAAATATAAGAAAAGAAGAAAACTCTCTTAAAGAAAAGGCAAAACTTTTTTATTCGGATCTGATGTCAAAAGATGTTAAATGGACTCATTTAGCCAAAGATGATTATCCAAAGAGAATACTGAATATTGCGGATCCGCCGTTGATACTTTTTTATAGAGGAAAATTACCCGAAGAAAAGAGACCGTCTGTTGCTATCGTTGGCGCGAGAGAATGTTCTTCGTACGGAGAAAACGTTGCAAGGATCTTTGCAAGGGAATTAAGCGTTGCGGGAGTTCAGATCATAAGCGGAATGGCGAGAGGCGTTGACGGAATATCGCAAAGGAATTCCATTGAAGTCGGCGGTGCGACATTCGGTATCTTAGGCTGCGGTGTTGATGTAGTATATCCAAAAGAAAATCGGGATATATTTGATTCGATACTTATTGACGGGGGACTGATAAGTGAATTCGAACCCGGTGTAATGCCGATAAGAAAATACTTTCCTTCAAGGAACAGGATCATATCGGGCCTTTCGGATATAGTTCTCGTGGTGGAAGCAAGGAAAAAGAGCGGAACGTATATTACGGTCACTCAGGCGCTGGAACAGGGGAGGGATGTGTATGCTGTCCCGGGAAGGATTACGGATGCTTTGTCCGACGGCTGCAACAGCCTTATAGCTTCCGGAGCCGGCATTGCTTTAAACAGCGATTCTATCCTTGACGAACTGAAAAACAGGGATTTTATTTTAGGCTCAGGCCGGATCTCAAGCCCGAATGACTCTTATCCGGAAACATCGGATGATATATCCGTCGAAAACAGTATTTTAAAGTATGTTCGCGAAAACGATATGACGCTTGATGCTTTGTATCGATCATTTGCGGGAAAATTAAGCATAGAAGATCTAAGCATTACACTGGTAGACCTCGAAACCGAAGGAAAAATAAAGAAGATCGGCGGGCGTTATACATATATCCCGGTAGATTTCACATAGATTATGTATTGTTGTCATATAAGCTCAATAAAAGTATAATGATTATTGGAAAAATTTTGTTTATAGCGGTATTTTTTTATGTATGACGAGAAATATATAAATGAAAAATCTTTAGTTCCCGTAGAGATCCTTGATGAAATTGATTCGACGAACGAAGAAGCTAAAAGAAGGATAAGATCCGGAAAGAATGAAGATTTTGTCCTGGTTGCCAGAAAGCAGACGGCAGGGAAAGGGAGAAAGGGCAGAAGCTTCTATTCTCCGATGGATACGGGCATTTATTTTACCTTTGTTCATTTTTCCGACAGTTCGGTTTCGGATAACTTAAAGGTTACCGTTGCGACGAGCGTTATAGCTTCAAAGGCAATAAAAGAAGTGCTTGGCATCGACTGTATGATAAAATGGGTGAACGATCTTTATCTTAACGATAAAAAAGTATCAGGTACTCTTTGCGAATGCATTTTAAAAGGCACTTACGAAAATGATAAGGACGCCGTTATCATTGGTACGGGAATAAATATTTCCACGAAAGATTTTCCCGACGATCTCTTGATGAAGGCAGGTTCTTTATCGGAAGATCCCATAGGGACTTCGGATAATATAAGAAATGATCTGGTCGTATATTTAACAAACGGATTAAATGATTTCTTTACAGATCCCGACCTTTCGGGATATCTGGGATTCTATAATGAGCATTCACTGATCCTTGGCAAAAGCGTCGAATTAAGCGATGCTTCCGGACTTCTTGATAAAGGAACAGTTAAAGGCTTTGATGAAAAAGGAGCGATAATCATTGAAAATGAAGCCAAGGATCTAAAAGTTTACGATTCGGGCGAAATAAGTCTGTTTATGTTATAATATGCTTGATTGTTTTTACGGTGAAAAGAATTGAAAAGATGCGTTATTGTCGGCCAGGCCGAAATAAAAAACTACGACAGGATAAAAACATATATAAAGGATGACGATTATTTCGTTTACTGCGATGCGGGTTTGAAACATGCGGAGAAACTTGGGCATAAGCCCGATCTGATAGTCGGAGATTTTGATTCACAGGATAATCCCAACCTCGATATCGAAACGATCGTACTTCCCTGTGAGAAAGACGATACCGATACCTGCCATGCGATGAAAGTATGTATGGAGAGAGGGTATACCGATTATCTGTTCTTAGGATGCATGGGTCAGAGATTAGATCATACAATGGGCAATCTTTTTCTCCTTGTGATGCTTAAGGAAAATGGCCTTAAAGGGATGATCCTTGATGATTATTCCGAGATGGTTATGTTTGATCACGACCCCGTCTGCATAGAAGATTCGTTTTCATATTTTTCGCTTGTGAGTTTAAGCGATATGGTAGACGGCATATATATTGAGAACGCAAAATACCCGTTAAATGACGGTGTTATCAGATCTTCGTATCAATACGGCGTAAGCAATGAAGTATTAAAAGGAAAGACTGCCAGGGTTTGGGCAAAATCGGGCAATCTTCTTGTTATAAAAGATTTTTAAGGATTAAACGATGAAAAAAGATGACGAATTCTTTAAAGATGAACCCGATGACGGTTCCAAATCGCTGATCGGTGCTGCTTTGCTTTTCTCGGGCGTAGCGGTGCTGCTCATTATCGGCACGGTTCTTCTTTTAAACAAAGATTCCCTTCGTTATAAAAAGAATAACGATCAGCCTGTTAACAATCAGGTTTCCGGCTATGTCGATCTTGATGATTATATCTCCGGTGACAAAACGGTTTCCGAGGATCTTGATATCTGGGATGAGTATCTTGAAGAAAAAGACGGAAACAAAGAAGATTTAACAGAGATCTCTGAAGAGGATACATCCTCGGAAGAAGCAAAAGAGGATCTTTCCCAGGGCGGAACCAAAACAAAGGTCGTTAAAGCCGACGGCAGCGAAACATGGGTCAATATCAACAAATACCTTGCACCCAACGAACTCGACAATGCCTGCTTTGTTTTAAAGAACGGAAGACTTGATTATTACGTTGAAGGCGAGAAGGCATCCTATACTGGTATCATCGTTGACAAGAACGATGATTATATCGATTATTCGAAAGTCAAGAGAGACAATATAGATTTTGTTCTTATAAAGCTCGGACAGAGAGGATACTCTACAGGTACCCTTACTCTTGATGAAAACTTTTACACAAACTTAAAGAATGCAAAAGATGCCGGACTGCATGCAGGCGTTTTGTTTTCTTCACAGGCGATAACAAAAGAAGAGGCGGAAGAGGAAGCTCAGTTCGTTCTGGATTCTCTCGGAGAAGAAACGATCGATTATCCCGTTTGCTTTTATATGAATTATGTTCCAAACGACAAGGCGAGGATCGAGAACATTACGCCTGAAGAGAGAACGATGATTGCCAAAGCTTTTATGGATAAAATAGGCGAAGCCGGTCATAACAGCATCCTTTACGGTAATAAGGAATGGCTTCTCTGTGATATGAATTATACGACGGTTTCGTATTACGATATCCTTTTGGACCAGGAAGAAGACCTGCCTGATTTCCCTTACAGGATTAAGATGTGGAAATATGCGACCAAGGATATTTCGGGTGTCAGCGGCAAATCCGAACTTATTATTTCTTTTATTGATTATTCCGTAAAATGATCCATGCCAAATTTTGTCATTAAGGCAGAGTATCTGTTTTAATTGAAATTTAGGCTTGAATTATCGAACTTCTTATATTAAAATATTTGAGTATTTAATTGTGTAATATAGATTTTAGGAGGAAAATATATGATTTCAGCCGGAGATTTCAGAAACGGTATTACTATTGAATTGGAAGGCAATGTTTTTCAGATTATCGAATTTCAGCATGTTAAACCCGGAAAAGGCGCTGCTTTCGTTAGAACAAAACTTAAAAACATCAAGAACGGTGGTGTTGTAGAAAAAACTTTCAGACCTACCGAAAAATGTCCTCAGGCACGTATCGACCGTAAGGATATGCAGTATCTTTATGCAGACGGTGATATGTATAACTTCATGGATGTTGAATCTTATGAACAGATCGCATTAAGCAAAGATGAAATTGGCGATGCTCTTAAATTCGTAAAGGAAAACGAGATGGTTAAGATGCTTTCACATAACGGACAGGTATTCTCCGTTGAGCCTCCTCTCTTTGTAGAACTTGAGATCACAGAAACTGAACCCGGATTCAAGGGTGATACAGCAACAGGTGCTTCCAAGCCTGCCATCGTAGAGACAGGTGCTCAGGTTTCCGTTCCTCTCTTTGTTGAAATCGGCGAGAAGATCAAGATTGATACAAGAACAGGTGAGTATCTCTCCAGAGTATAATCTTTCTTCTAAAATTATTTAGCTTATAAAGACAATGAATATTTTTAAATTATTCATTGTCTTTTTTATTTTGTATCAGGAGGTTATATGGAATACAGCATATTTAAAGAATGTATAATGGAAGCTCTGAAAGAGCGGTTTGGGGATGAAAGCAAAATTGAATACAGAGAAGTCTTAAAAAATAATGGGGTGAAACTTGACGGTCTGGTCGTTAGGTTCAACGATTCGCTGATATCGCCGACTGTTTATGTAAATGATTATTATGATTCTTTCATTGGAGGAGCGGAAATAAATGAGATCGCTGACAACATTGAAAGACTTATAAAAGAAAACTCGATAAAAGAGGATTTTGATGCCGACAGGCTGATCCTTTTCGAAAACGTAAAAGACAGAATAGTTTTTAAACTGATCAATTACGACAGAAACAAAGAACTTCTGAAAACGGTCCCGCATAAAAAATATCTAGATCTTGCGATAGTCTATTATATCTCAGTAAAGGAAGACATATTTGAAAGTGCTTCCATTCTCATTAACAATTCCCACCTTAAACTTTGGAATAAAACAGAAGAAGAAATCCATAAGATCGCTGTCTCAAATTCTCCCAACATCATGAAACCGGATCTTAAGAGCATGAATCAGACACTAAGGGAGATCATGTGCAGAAACGAGATGGATGAAGATGAGGAAGAGGAGTTCGAAGACTGTTCCATGTATGTTTTAAGCAATAAAAAGAAACAGTTCGGAGCTTCGGTGATCCTTTATGAAAATCTTATGAAGGATTTTTCGGACAGGATAAAAAGTGATGTCTGGATAATACCGAGCTCTGTCCATGAGGTCATTATGATCCCTTCTAAATACGTTGATTCGGCGAGCGGATTGGATGAAATGATCTGTGAGGTGAACGCTACACAGGTGCCATTGACGGATATTCTTTCGGACCATGCTTATAAATACTCAAGAGCTGAAAAATGCATATCATTTTAAAGTTTTTATACGCTTTGCAAAGGTGTATAAAAGGTAGACAAAAGATGCCGAAAGTGTTAAAATAACCTAGTATGTTTTGGTCCAAGGATCAATTTGCACCCGTAGTCTAATGGATAGAATATTGGCCTCCGACGCCAAGGATGCAGGTTCGATTCCTGTCGGGTGCATACTAGGTTTTTATTGGGAGTGTATATTTTATGAAAGACAATTCTAAATCCGTTCTTGAAAAGGTTTGGATCATTGTAAAAAAGAATATACTTGTATCGGCAACACTTGTCTTTGTTGTTATTCTTTTGGTGGTTTCTCTCGGAATTGTCGGAATTACACGTATTCGTGAAAAGAAAGCCAGAGAGCGTGCTTACGCAGCCTTAAGTGATGAAGAGAAAGCACTGCTTGCTCAGGACTTTACGGTTGTAAAAGACGGATTTGATTTTATCAATAAAGCCATGACCGATTATCTTAATGCGCTGGCTACTAACGATCAGTCCTATCTTAAGCAGAATCTTTTCTCGATCAATTCAAACGAACTTGACAATATCGAAGTTAAAAGCAAATACATCGATCATTATGATAATATTGTCTGTTATACACAGCAGGGCTATGAAACGGATTCGTATTATGTTTATACAACATACGATATTCATTTCATCGGTTATGAGACACCTGTTCCCGGTATCATTGGTCTTTATTATGCCAAGGATTCCACAGGCGTTTACAGGATCTTCAAAAAGAATCATATGTCATCCGATGTTATCGAGAACTTCTATATCGCTTATATGCAGCAGGATGTTCAGGATATCTACAATCAGATATCTCTTAAATACAACGAGACTCTTGAAAGCGATGAAAGCATCAGCGATTTTATGGTAGCTTATCATGACATCATGAATGACGATATGGTTGCCTTAAACGAGGAAAGAGAAAGAATTGCAGCCGAACAGGCTACGGATGACGATCAGGGCAATCAGGGCCCCGTCAGAGAAAGAGTTAAGGCTACCACAAGCGTTAATGTAAGATCATCGGATTCCGAAACGGCAGAAAGACTCGGAACGGTTTCCGAAGGTGCCATACTTACAAGACTGGAAGCCAAGCTTAACGGATGGTCAAAAGTCGAATACGAAGGAAAAGAAGCTTATATCAAATCCGATTATCTCGAAGTTGTTGATTCGGACGGAAATACCGTAACTGACGATAATAATAATGATACTCAGACGGCAAACAACAACGATACGGCAAACAACAACGATAACGGTGAGAAAAAATACGTTACGGCGATCGACAATGTAAATATCCGTGCCGAGGCCGACATCGATTCCGAAAGAGTTGGATTTGCGTATAACGGAGATAAATTTGAATTTGTCGAAAAACTTAACAACGGATGGACGAAGATAAAATATAACGGCAAAGATTGTTATGTTAAAAGCGACTATGTGCAGTAATAAAACTTTTAGTGCATAATCCTAAAACGGTTATGCACTATATTTTTAATACAGAGAATGAACTTAAATTAAGGCATTATTATGGATGAAATAAGGATCAACAAATATATAGCTCTCTGCGGCATCTGCTCAAGGCGTGAGGCCGACGGCGTTATCGAAAGCGGAAGAGTTATGATAAACGGCCGGAAAGCAGAGCTCGGGAGCAAAGTAAAAGACGGCGATGTCGTTCTGCTTGACGGCAAGGAAGTCAAACCCGAAGAAAAGATAGTTGTTGCATATTATAAACCGGTTGGTGTTACCTGTACCGAAGCGGATGTTCATGCAAACATCACTTTGACTGAGGCTTTTAAGTATCCGACCAGACTTACCTACGCGGGAAGACTTGACGAAGAATCCGAAGGTCTTCTTATCATGACCAACGACGGAGATCTTATCCATGTCATGATGTGCGGATCGAACAATCACGAGAAAGAATATCTCGTTGAGGTAGACAAAGATATCGATCCCCAGATCTTTGACAGAATGAGAAAAGGCATTTTCCTTTTCGATCTTGATGTAGAAACGAAACCCTGCAAAGTGGAACCCGTGGATTCAAAAACATTTAAGATCACTTTGACACAGGGTCTTAACAGACAGATAAGAAGAATGTGCTTCGAGTGCGGACTTGATGTTGTAAAGCTTAAAAGGATAAGAGTCTGCAATATCCTTCTGGGAGACCTTAAGCCTTCCGAGTACAGAGAGATAGAAGGAAAAGAACTCGAAGAACTGTATAATATCGTATTTAAACAGGAAGTTTCGGATTGATCTAAAAATATGAGTAAAACAGACAGAATAAAAGAATTATGTCAGATATTGAATAAAGCGAGCGAAGCATATTATGCGAAGGACGAAGAGATAATGTCCAATTTCGAATATGATTCGCTTTATGACGAGCTTGTTTCTTTGGAAGAAGAAACCGGTATAGTATTGTCTGATTCTCCCACGAGAAAAGTCGGATACGAACCTGTTTCGTTCCTTCCGAAATTCACTCATCCTTCGCCCATGCTTTCTCTTTCAAAGACTAAAGACAGAGAAGAACTTAAAGCGTGGCTTAAGGACAAAGAAGGACTGCTCTCGTGGAAACTCGACGGTCTTACAGTCGTTCTTACTTACGATAACGGCAGATTGTCGAATGCCGTTACCAGAGGAAACGGAGAAGTGGGTGAAGTTATAACGCAGAACGCGGAATGCTTTAAGAATCTTCCCGTAGGCATCTCATATAAGGGCCATCTTGTTTTACGCGGTGAAGCCGTAATATCGTATTCGAATTTTGAAATGATCAATTCGAATATCGAAAATCCCGATGAGCAGTATAAGAATCCCAGAAACTTGTGTTCAGGTTCCGTAAGACAGCTCGATCCCAAAGTCACGGCTCAGAGAAATGTATTCTTTTTCGCCTTTTCTTTGGTTGAAGCAAATGATGTGGATTTTAAAAACTCCCGTTTTGAGCAGATGAGATTCTTATCCGAACTCGGATTTGAGACTGTTCATGAAGAGAGAGTCAATAAGGATAATCTTCTTGAAAAGATAGAATGGTATGCAGAAGAGATAAAAACATATGATATTCCTTCTGACGGACTTGTTCTTATTTATGATGACATAGCTTACGGAAACTCTCTCGGTACGACGGCCAAGGCACCCAGAAATGCGATCGCGTTCAAATGGCAGGACGAACAGGCCGAAACGACTCTTCGTATGATCGAATGGAGTCCTTCACGAACGGGACTTATCAATCCGGTTGCCGTTTTTGATTCGGTTGAGCTTGAAGGGACCAGTGTTTCAAGAGCAAGTGTTCACAATATCTCGGTTATGAGATCTTTAAAACTCGGTGTAGGTGACAGGATCTTAGTATATAAGGCCAATATGATCATCCCCCAGATCTCTTCGAATCTTACCTGCAGCAACAATGTCGAGATTCCCGAAATCTGTCCGATATGCGGCGAAAAGACGGTCATTGAATCTACGGACGGCACGGATGTTCTTATGTGTAAGAATGAACTCTGCCCCGTTAAACAGGAAAAGGCTCTTGCGCTTTTTGCGTCCAGAAACGCGATGAATATTGACGGTGTCTCAGAAGAGACAATCGTTAAATTTATCGAAAAAGGCTTTATCAAAGAGTATGCCGATTTCTTCAGGCTCGAGCAGTATAAGAGTGATATCGTTTCCATGGAAGGCTTCGGAATAAAGTCTTACGAGAATATAATCGCATCCTGCGAGAATGCAAAGAAAACCACTTTACCTAGACTCCTTTATGCGCTCGGTATCGAAAATGTCGGTGTTGCAAATGCGAAACTCATAGCATCGTTTTACGATTATGATTTTGAAAAAATCAGAAACGCTTCCGTTGACGAACTCTCTACGATCGATCAGGTTGGTGAAGTTATCGCGACAAGCATATACAGATTTTTCAGAAATGAAAAAAGGATCCGCGAAATAGACAATCTTTTGAACTGTATCGAGATCGAAAAGGTTGTTTCGGATGTCGAAAAGGATCTTATCGGTAAAACATTTGTTATCACGGGTTCTCTTGAAAAATTCGAAAACAGAGATGCCTTAAAGGATATCATCGAACAAAGGGGCGGAAAAGTTGCCGGCAGCGTGTCCGCAAAGACCGAAGCCCTTATCAATAACGATGTCAACAGTACTTCGGGAAAGAACAAGAAAGCCAAGGAACTTGGAATAAGGATTATTTCCGAAGAAGATTTTCTTAACGAATTTAACATAATTGTGTAGTATAATTCTTTTTTATACAGAGATTATGTTGCAATAAAATATATTTGATCGGAGAAAAGTAATGCCTATCAGAATTCAGAGTGAACTTCCCGCAAAGGAAAAACTTGAAAGCGAAAATATATTTGTTATGGATGAAACCAGGGCGACTCATCAGGATATAAGACCCTTAAAGGTTGCTATTCTTAATGTAATGCCCTTAAAAGAAGAGACAGAACTTCAGCTTTTAAGAGTTTTATCCAATACGCCTCTGCAGGTTGATGTTACATTCTTAAATGTCAAATCACATATTTCCAAGAATACATCAGCGAGCCATTTAAATAAGTTTTATACATTTTATGATGAGATAAAAAATGAAAAATTCGACGGTCTCATTATTACAGGAGCGCCTGTAGAACAGCTCCCATTTGAAGAAGTGGATTACTGGGACGAACTCTGCAAGATCTTTGAGTGGTCGAAGAAGAATGTTACGAGTACCCTTCATATCTGCTGGGGTGCTCAGGCGGGTCTTTACTATCATTTCGGTATTAAGAAGAGAGAACTTCCCGAGAAGCTTTCCGGTATATACAGACATCGTGTTAAGAACAGAAAAGAACCGCTTGTCAGAGGCTTTGACGATGAGTTTTATGCACCTCACTCGAGATATACCGAGGTTTCAAAGGAAGATGTCGAAAACTGCAGCGGACTTAAGATCCTTGCCGAATCTGATGATGCGGGAGTTTATATCTGCTTAAGTGAGGGCGGCAAGCAGGTGTTCGTAACAGGTCATTCTGAATACGACAGATACACTCTTGATTATGAATATAAAAGAGATCTGGGCAAAGGTATCAATCCCAAGATTCCTGTCAATTATTATCCTGATGACAATCCTGAGAACAGACCTTTGCTTCAGTGGAGAAGCCACAGTATCAATCTTTTCAGCAACTGGCTGAATTATTACGTATATCAGGAAACTCCTTACGATGTGGAAAATATAGGTAAAGATAATCGGTAAAAAAGGAAGATCAGAATGAATTGGTTAAACAAAATGGAAAGGAAATTCGGTAAATATGCGATACCGAATCTTCCTCTCGTTATTGCTATCATATATACTTTCGGATTCTTGATGAATGCGTTCAAACCGGACTGGCTGTATTTTGTTACACTCAATCCGCATGCGATAGTTCAGGGACAGGTCTGGAGGATCATATCGTGGATCTTTGTTCCGGAAGGATCAATGTCTATATTCTTTGTTCTTATATTTTTGTTTTTCTATTACTCGATCGGACGAAATCTCGAGATGGCTTGGGGAAAATTTGCATTTAATCTCTTTTTCTTCTCGGGAATAATATTAACCATAGTCGGAGCATTTCTGCTTTATGCGTATTTTACGCTTTTAGGCGGTTCGTATGTGTCCGATAGTGAAGCGTATTATACAAGTCTTCTGGGCGAATGCCCCCAAATGCTCGGCGGTTCATGGTTTTATTATTATCTTTCGTATGAGTTCAGCACATATTATCTGAACCTTTCGATATTCCTTGCATATGCCATAACATATCCGAATATGAGAGTGCTCCTTATGTTTATCATTCCCATTAAGGTTAAGGTGCTCGGAATAATCTATATCTGTGTACTTGCTTTCAATATCGCATTTTCTTTTATGAGCGGCTTCAACAACGGACTTATAAGTCTTGTTTCGATCGGAAGCTCGCTGCTAAATACTCTGATCTTTTACCTTCTTCTTCGTAAAGGAAAGAGAAGATTTAAAGAGATCAAAAGACAGAAAGAGTTCAGAAAGAAAGTCAAAGAGGCATCCCAGCCTGCAACACAGATACGTCATAAATGTGCGATCTGCGGCCAGACGGATGTTTCCAATCCCGAACTCACATTCAGATACTGCTCAAAATGCAACGGCAATTACGAGTACTGCAATGAGCATTTGTTCACGCATAAGCATATTCAGTAGGTATAAAAAATGGACGAGAAAAAACTGTTTATCACTCAGATGGATAAACTTATAAAATACGGTCGTGAAAACGGAAATCTTGTTACCAAACAGGACGTAGATACGTTTTTTAAGGATATCCCTTTTGATGATGAGAAGAAGCAACTGATATACAATTTCCTTTACGATTCAAGGATCGGTGTTGACGAGCCTTTTGATTTTGATGAGGTTCTCGACGAAGATGATGTTGATTTCCTTCAGATGTACATCGATGAACTTGAGGATGTAAAGAAATACACCCAGAAAGAAAAGCACGATATCTTAAAAAGATATGCATCCGGCGAGACATCCTTAAAGGAAAGCATTATAGAGAGTTATCTTCATGATATCGTTGATATGTCAAAATTATACACAGGCTCAGGCGTTCCGATAGAAGACCTCATCGGAGAGGGTAACGTGGCTCTTGCCGTTATAGTCGAATCGCTCGATCCCAAAAGTTCGGCCAGGGAACTTGACGGATTTATCACGGATTCCATTATGAGCGCCATGGAAGAGCTATTGTATGACGACAATAACGAGACCGCAAAAAGCAATACCTGGGCTGAAAATGCCAATGAAGTCCTTGATAAGGCGAAAGAACTCTATGAGACTCTTCAGAGAAACATTACCATCGAAGAACTCTGCAAATTCGGAGATTTTGAAGAGGATTTCATCAAAGAAGTCTTGCAGATAACGGGCGGTATCGAGATCATCGATTATAAACCTTAGAGGTTAACATGGAACAGATTAACAGAGAATTTAAAGCCGTTGTTCAGGATACGACCAAAGTATATGTAGGGGCTCAGATGAGTGTCGCAGAGCTTATATCCTATGAAGACGTCCCATTTAAAGTAAAAGCCGTTTTCAACAAGTTTTTCGGCAAGGAAGAACAAATCAACCGTCCGATCGGTGAATTGCTCGGTGAAGTCAACAAAGAGGATTTTGTTTTTCAGGTCATCAAACAGCTGAAGCTTAAATTCAAGGTCGGTTTTTATATCGAAAAGAAGGGGAAGGAGATCTACAGATCAAAGACCCTTACCCCTGACGAATTCATAGATCTGCACGCTTCAGATCAGAAATATTTTGACGAAGAAGTGGTATTTAACAAACTGGCTCTTATGGCTTTCTCGACCTGATTTTGGAAATATATTCAAAATAACCTGTTTTATACTGTAAAACTTGTGTTTTAAACCGAATTTTGATATAATAAAATATCAAAGTTTGGGGAATAAAATTTATGGAATTAGAGCAGGACAACAAGCCTACCGGTTATAAAAAAATACGATATTTTCTGATAGTCGAAAATATCCTCATCGTACTTGCGTTTCTTCTTTTTGCAGTCGGTGTTTATTATATCTTTACATTTTCTGCATTTACGTGGTTTGCGATCGCGTATTTCTTTTTAGGTACTTCATTCTTTCTTTTTGGCGTGACCATTGCATTAAAGATGGTTAAGGCTTTTCAGCGTGATGATTTACCCGTTTATTCGAATATGATCGAATCCGATGATATCGATCCCGAAACAGGATTGCTTTATTTTGATTCCTTTACAAGGGATGCAGAGACACAGCTTACAATGTCGATGTCTGATGTTTATCTTGCTTCTTTCGAGATCGAAGGTCTTGAACATCTTCGTCATTTCGTAGGTTATCAGAGAGCGGCCGACACCATGGCCGAGATCGGAAACATCTTCAAGATGTATCAGAAGAGAATGGGCGAGAGATACGTTACTTTAGGATGTAAATCCGGACACGAATTTCTTGTTATGACCAACGAAGTTGAAATTAAGGATATCCAGAACTATCTTAAAAACACCATGGTAGAGATCAATGAGATCCTTTTAAGACTTCCTACGGCTGAGAACTTCAGTGTATACTGCGGTTATTCATCATCTAGCCAGGGCAAGATGATCGAGGAACTCATCCAGTACACAAACTTCGCTGTTATGGAAGCGGCAATGTTCAATAAGAGCGAGCCTCATTATTTCTCCCAGGATGCTTTCAGACGTCAGGAAACCGAATATATCAAAGACGATAAGATCAGAAAGATCCTTGACGGAAATGAACTTCAGTATAATTTCCAGCCCATCGTTTCCGCGAAAACAGGTAAGATCTTTGCTTATGAAGCATTGATGAGAACCAATAAAGAGATCGGTTTTTCTCCTACCGATGTTCTTGAACTTGCCGAAAGACAGGACAGACTTTACGAAGTAGAGCATTATACATTCTTCAATGTTTTGAAGATCATGAACGAGAACTCAAAGCTTTTTGCAAACAGAAAGCTTTTCATAAATTCCATTCCTACCGTTATCATCAAAGAGGATGAGTTCAACGATCTGCATACCCAGTACAAGGATGTTATGAAGAACCTTGTTATTGAGATCACTGAAAACGGAATGCAGTCCGAAGAATCCTGCGAGACTGTTCATAAGTACATGAAGAAGTCAGGCTGCGAACTTGCGCTCGACGATTACGGTACAGGTTATTCGAACGCATCGACGCTTCTTAACAACTCGCCTCATTACATCAAGATCGACCATTCGATCATCATGGGTATCGATACCGACTCCCGTAAACAGCAGATCGTCAGCAATACGATCTCCTTCGGTAACAATCACGGTATCAAGATCCTTGCCGAAGGTGTTGAGACCGCAGACGAACTTCAGATGGTCATTCAGCTCGGATGTCATCTGATCCAGGGATTCTATACGGGACGCCCTAACCGCGTTATCGCAGATACGATCTCTGCCGATGTGGAAGATGAGATCATGGCTATCAATCTTAAGCTTGCAAAACTTGCGCTTGAGAATAAGTCATATACACCCGGTAATTTCGAGACCATATCGCTTATCAACCTTGCTCTTGATTTTTATTCACAGATCCTTATCGAACAGCCTTCGGTTAATCTGGTAGGTATGAAGAGCAAGAAAGAAGTCAATATGACCATTAAGATCCCTGATAACGTTGAGACCGTTATCAATCTTAAGGATGTCAATATTCGAGGAAGAGATAATCCCGCTATCGAGATCGGCGAGAATTCATTCGTTACACTTACACTTGAAGGAAACAATATCTTCTCGTATGAAGGAATCAAAGTTCCCGCCACATCAAGACTTAATATTCAGGGCAAGGGTAATCTTACCATCAGAGTCGATCATAATAACGGTATCGGTATCGGTACCGGTTCCGATGAGAAAACACCTTACGGAGATATCTGTTTTGAAGGTACCGGAACCCTTCGTATCGAAGCCAATTCCGATCAGGCATTTGCTATCGGCGGTTATCTTGCAGATGAGGATTCGAGGATCAAGATCGATTCCGGTAATGTTGAGATCATCGTAAACGGTTCAAAGACCGTTGGTATCGGTTCAATGACAGGATTTACACATGTAACGGTAAATCAGTCACATGTTGCCATTTCTTCATCTGGTGCCGATGCGATCGGTATCGGTTCGATGGAAGGCAGAGTAGATATCAATACGAGTGCTGATATCGAACTTGAGGCATCGGGTAGCAGAGCTACCGGTATCGGTGTTCTTCAGTACGGTAAAGGAACGATCCATGTTCATTCCGGATTTGTTACATGTAATGTTCATTCAATGAACGGTATGGGTATCGGATCCATCGACGGTGATATGGAGATAAGATCCAGTGCCGAACAGATATTTATTTACGTAGAAGGTTCGGAAGTAGGCGGTATCGGTACATACCACGGATATGGTGTTACAAGGATCCAGAACGGAGCGCATAAGATCGTTCTTCTTGCAGCCAATCCCATCAGTATGGGCGGTTCAAAGGGAAGACTTGAGATCACCGGCGGTAATATATTCGCAGATCTTTCGAGTTCGCCCGATCCCGTTAACCAGTATGATGTACCTGTATTCAAGAAGGTTATCACGGATACCGAACTCTATTCGAAGAAGATCGAGACCGAAGAAGGAACATATCAGTATGTTGCTTCCGCGTCCAAACTTTTCGAGAATATCCACATTTATATCCCTAAATTCTGTAACGAGCTTGATAACAACGTAGTATAGGGATAAAAAATCAAAGACAATAACAAAACGGAGAGAGCAATCTCTCCGCTTTTTGAAGGAGAAACTTTTTAATGAGAATTGAAGACATAAAAGAGTTTGAGATAAAAGAACACAGATTCTTAAATGACATAAATACCGACGCATATGTTCTTTCACACAAGAAAACAGGTGCCAGGGTCGTATTAATGCCCAATGACGAAGAGAATAAGGTGTTTTATATCGGATTCAGAACTCCTCCCAAAGATTCCACAGGTGTTGCCCATATCGTTGAACATACCGTACTTTGCGGAAGTGAAAAATATCCGATCAAGGATCCTTTTGTCGAACTTTGCAAGGGAAGTCTCAATACATTTTTAAATGCGATGACTTATCCCGACAAAACGGTTTATCCTGTTGCAAGCTGCAATGATTTTGATTTTAAAAACCTTATGGATGTTTATCTCGATGCGGTTTTTCATCCGAATATCTACAGAGAAGAAAAGATATTCAGACAGGAAGGCTGGCATTACGAACTTGAAAATGCGGATGACGATCTTTCCATAAACGGTGTAGTTTATTCCGAAATGAAGGGTGCATTTTCGGATCCCGACGATATCGTTGAAAGACAGATAATGAACTCTGTTTTTCCCGATACTCCCTACGGCGTGGAATCAGGCGGAGATCCCGATGTCATCCCCGAACTAACATATGAGGATTTTCTTGATTTCCATTCCAAATATTATCATCCTTCAAACAGTTATATCTTCATTTACGGAAACTGCGATATGGCTGAAAGGCTTGAATATATCGATAAGGAATATCTTTCAAAATACGAGAGGATAGAAGTTACTTCCGATATTCCCAAACAGAAAGCTTTCGATAAGAGAAGGGATGTAGTCATTGAATATCCTCTTACCGAAAATGAGGATGACGAAGATAAAACTTATCTTAATCTGACATATTGTTTTTCCGATTATTCGGACAGAGAACTTCCGATCGTTCTTCGTGCTTTCGAATATGCGTTCAGCGGAAATCCTGCGGCGCCTTTAAGAAAAGCTTTGCTTGAGGCCGGTATCGGTAATGAGGTTTACGCATCAAGTGACTGTTCGATAAAGCAGAATCTTTTCGGATTTTATGCAAAGGGCGCAAATCCCGAAGACAAGGATGAATTTTTAAATATCATTCAGAAAGAACTTGAAAGAACGGTTAAAGAAGGTTTTGACAAAAAGACGCTTCTGGCTTTTCTTGTAAGAGAAGAGTTTAAATACAGAGAAGCTGATTTCGGCCGTATCCCCAAAGGTCTTGCATACGGTCTTGATCTTTTGGATTCATGGTTATATGACGATGAACTTGCTTTATATCATATCGAATGTCTTGATATTTACAGGGACCTTAAAAAAGCTGTAGAGACTGACTATTTTGAAAATCTTTTAAAGAAGTATTTCCTTGAGAACGATCATTGCATTAGCTGCATGGGAGTTCCTGTAAAGGGTCTCACTCTTAAGAAAGAAAAAGAACTTGAAGAGGCTTTAAGCGATATTAAATCTAAACTTTCAAAAGAAGAGATCGAAAAGATAGTCGAAGACACCAAAGCTTTAAAAGAATACCAGAAGAGTCCGGACAAACCCGAAGATCTCGAAAAGATAAAACTTCTTAAGGTATCTGACATCAAGAAAGAGACAAGAGCGGACAAGAACGAACTCTTTGAGCTAAATGGTGTTAAGTATCTTAAACAGGATATCTTCACTTCGGGTATCGCATATCTTACCATGCTTTTCGATATCGATAACATATCGGCTGAACATATAAGATTTTTCCCCATACTTGCAAATATGCTCGGTAGACTTGATACAAAAGAGTTAAAATACGGCGATCTTTCGAATGAGATAAAGCTTTATACAGGCGGCATGAACATGTCGTTCAATAACTGCAAAAACATAAAGACAGGTAAGATCAAATCTTATTTTGAGATCAATATTAAGTTCCTTTACGAGAATAAAGAGAAGGTTTTTGATCTTCTTTCGCAGATACTGTTTGAGAGCGTTCTTGACGATAAAGATAAGATCAAGGAATACTTGAGCGAACTTCGTTCACAGGGCGAAAGCATGCTTGTATCTTCACCTCATACCGTTGCTCTTACCAGAGCCGCATCTTACTTTGACAAGATGTTCAAGATGAACGATATTTCCATGGGTGTCGATGCGGTAAGATTTATCACTTCGCTCGAGAAGGATATGGATAATTCCGTTGATAAGATCATTTCGGAATTCAAAACCATTATTCCTATGATCTTCAGAAAAGAGAATATGTTCATCAATCTTACAACTCCGAAAGATAAACAGAACATACTCGATGATGAGCTTTCAAAATTCATCGACAGGCTTTATACGGAAGATGTTAAGAAAGATATATTCGACGTTGAACTTAATCAGGGTAACGAAGCGTTCGTATATCCCGGGCAGGTTCAGTTTGTTGCATTGGCAGGTGAGTATATTTCCAAAGGATTAAAGTATAAAGGTGCTTTTAATGTTTTGAGAACGATCATGGCTTACGATTATCTCTGGAACAATGTAAGAGTTGAAGGCGGGGCGTACGGATGTTTTGCGAATTTCACCATGTCCGGTATCTGCTCGATCGTATCTTACAGGGATCCGCATATCAACAATACCTTAAAGATATACAGAAACCTTTCGAATTTCCTGGATGATTTCGAATGTAACGAAAGACAGATGAATCAGTATATAATCGGTGCCATATCGGATACAGATGTTCCTCAGACTGCTTCCATCGAAGGAAAAGCAAACTGCATTTATTATCTTACCGGTGTTACCGAAGAAGACAGACAGAAAGTTAGAGATGAAATACTTTCCTGTACAAAGGAAGATATAAGATCTTTGTCAGAAAACATAAAAGCCGCTTTTTCGAAAGAGTATATTTGTGTTGTAGGTGCAGAGGGTAAGATCAAAGAGAACGAAAAACTTTTTGACAAGGTTATAAATCTGGTTTAATGAGTTAAAAATTTTTCCATAAAAAGTTTTTTGTTTATCGTATATTTATCAGAAGGATTGATAAACACATCAATAGGAGGATACATATATGAAAAACAATAAGTTGATCAAAAGATTTACTGTAGCACTTGCGATATTTGCATCGATCAGTTCGCTCTGCGCATGTTCTTCGAACGGAACACAGGCATACAATGACGTAGATTATTACTATACAAATGACGCCAAGTATCAGGCGGCGGGAGCACCTGCAATTGCAGCCGAACCGAATTACGCTTACGAAGAATCTGCCGATTATGAATATTATGACGAAGGCGGCGGATACGGTGTAGAGAATTTAAGTGCGCCGATAAGCGAGGATCAGGCTACCGCAAGCGTTGCTCAAAACAGAAAACTTATCAAAACCGTTGATATGTCTATAGAAACCGTAAATTTCGATGAGACTATCGCCAACCTTAAGGCAAGGATCGAAAGTTACGGCGGTTATATCGAGAACGAGTATTCATTCAACGGAAGCCTTTACAACAATAACAGACAAAGCAAATATGCAAACATTACCGTTCGTGTTCCGGAGAATACCCTTGATGCTTTTGTAAATGATGTATCAGGCGTCGGAAACGTAACACAGAAGACTACATCAACATCGGATGTTACTTTAAATTATGTTGATACCGAAAGCAAGAAGCAGATGTATCTTGCTCAGCAGGAAAGCCTTCTCGAACTTTTGGAAAACGCGGAAAACATTGAAGATATCGCATACCTTACCGAACAGCTCACAGAGGTAAGATACAATATCGAATCAATGGAATCCACACTTCGTGTTTACGATGACCTTGTTGATTTTTCAACCGTTAACTTCAATATTAACGAGGTTCAGGTATTAACACCTGCCGTTATCGAAGAAAAGACACCCGGACAGGAACTTAAAGAAGGATTCAAGACAAGCGTATCGGATGTTCTTGTAGGAACAAGAAACTTCTTTATCAAACTTATCATCGACCTTCCTTACATCATCCGAGGACTTATCTGCCTTGCAATCCCTGCACTTATCATCTTCGTGGTAGTTAAGATCGTCATCGCATCGGTAAAGAAGAAAAGAAAAAAAGAATACGAAAAATATACAGCTGAAAAGGCTGACGACAAGAAGGAGAAAACTCCCGAAAACGGATCGGCCGAAAATAAACAGTAACGAAAGAGAGTTTATGGAGACTAAAACAAGATCAGGGTTTGTATCGATCATCGGAAGACCGAATGTAGGCAAAAGTACATTGATGAATAAGATCATAGGTCAGAAGATAGCGATCACATCAAGCAAACCCCAGACGACGAGAACAAAGATCTCAACGGTTTATACAAAAGGCAATGTTCAGATGGTATTTACGGATACCCCCGGACTTCACAAAGCCAAGAATAAACTCGGTGAGAGTATGGTATCTTCCGCAAAAAGAACATTTAACGAATCGGATGTCTGCCTCTATTTAACGGAGGCAGACCCGTTCATCGGAGAACAGGATGAAAACATCCTGTCTCTTTTGCGTACAGTAGGTATTCCCGTAATACTGGTTATAACCAAGACGGACAAAGTCGAAAAAGAGAAGGTTTTCAAAGCTATCGAGCTCTTCTCGAAACAGATGGACTTTGCCGATGTTGTACCCTTATCCGCAAAGAACGGAAAGAATGTCGATACGCTTCTTGAAGTGCTCGAGAAGTATATTCCCGAAGGACCTTTTTATTACGATCCCGAGACTCTGACAGATCAGCCCGAAAGACAGATCGTTTCCGAGATAATAAGAGAGAAATGCTTAAGATGCCTTGGTGATGAGATCCCTCACGGTATCGCGGTCGTTATCGATTCGATGAATTTCACGAAAGCTAATGTTGAGATCGAGGCGAGCATTATCTGCGAGAGAGATACCCATAAGGGTATGATAATCGGAAAAGGCGCTTCAAAGATCAAAGAGATAGGGACCAAAGCGAGAGTCGATATAGAGAAACTTCTCGACAAAAAAGCCAATCTTAAGTTATTTGTCAAAACAAAGGAAAACTGGAGAGATTCCGAATACCTTTTAAAGAATTTCGGATTCCTTGAGGATAAGAATGAATAATCTTTCCGAAAATCTTTTAACGGTCACCGGCATGGTCATCAAACAGGAACCGAGCGGTGAGTTCGACAGAAGAGTTGTTATTCTAACAAAAGAAAAAGGAAAAATATCCGTATTCGCAAAAGGAGCGAGAAGACAGAATTCGATTCTTTCGGCGGCTACAAATCCTTTCGCTTTCGGAAGATTTACATTGTTTGCGGGAAGAAGCGCTTATTCCTTAAGAGAAGCTTTTATCGATGATTATTTTGAAGGCATGCGAACGGATATAACGATGGCATATTACGGAATGTATTTCCTTGAGATCGCAGATTATTATTCGAGGGAAAACAATGACGATGCCGATCTTTTAAGACTTCTGTATCAGGGCGTGAGAGTGCTCGAGAATCCCGTACATTCTCTTAAATTCACACGTGCTGTCTTTGAGATAAAAGCCGTTCAGATAAACGGCGAATTGCCTCCCTGTGATGAAAACAAGTATTCTCCGGGAGTTTTAAAGGCAGTATCTTTTATATGCGAATCGCCGGTAAATAAGGTTTTTTCCTTTAAATTATCCGAAGAGAGCGAGAATGAACTGATATCCTGGGCAAAGGAAGTTTCGGAATACACTTTTGACAGGAAATTTACCTCTCTTTTATTAATTGATTAATTTGTTTTAAAATAATGAAATATTATTTTGACAATAATTTAACATATATGTATAATTTAAAAATGTTTCAGAAGTATGAAATAGCGTAATATTCCTTAAAACATTCGGGATTTCGTAATAAATGATATGAATTTGAAATAATATTAGGTTCTTGGAGGTCTGACATGGAAAAATCAATGGACAAAATCGTAGCTCTTGCCAAAGGAAGAGGATTTATATATCCCGGTTCCGAAATTTACGGTGGTCTTGCCAATACCTGGGATTACGGTAACCTTGGCGTAGAACTTAAAAATAATGTTAAAAAAGCCTGGTGGCAGAAATTCGTTCAGGAAAACCCTTATAACGTAGGTGTTGACTGTGCGATCCTTATGAATCCCCAGACATGGGTCGCTTCCGGACATCTCGGCGGTTTCTCAGATCCTTTGATGGACTGCAAGCAGTGCCATGAGAGATTCAGAGCAGATAAGCTCATCGAAGACTTTGCGGCAGAAAAAGGCATTACTTTACCCAAGCCCATCGATGCATTTTCTCAGGATGAGATGATGAACTTCATCAAAGACAATGCGATCCCCTGTCCTACCTGCGGAAAGCATGATTTTACAGACATCAGACAGTTCAACCTTATGTTCAAGACATTCCAGGGTGTTACCGAAGATGCTAAAAACACAGTATATTTAAGACCCGAAACAGCTCAGGGTATTTTCGTAAACTTTAAGAACGTTCAGAGAACTTCCAGAAAGAAAGTTCCTTTCGGTATCGGTCAGATCGGCAAGTCTTTCAGAAACGAGATCACACCCGGTAACTTTACTTTCAGAACAAGAGAGTTTGAACAGATGGAACTTGAATTCTTCTGCAAGCCCGGAACAGACCTTGAATGGTTTCAGTACTGGAGAGGTTTCTGCCGTGACTGGTTATTAAGCCTTGGCATCAAAGAAGATGAGATGAGACTTCGTGACCATGATCCCGAAGAACTCTGTTTCTATTCAAAAGGTACCACAGATATCGAATTCTTATTCCCCTTCGGATGGGGCGAACTCTGGGGTATCGCAGACAGAACGGATTACGACCTTACACAGCATCAGGAAGTATCCAAGCAGGATATGTCTTACTTTGATGATGAGACAAATGAAAAATATATTCCTTATGTTGTTGAACCTTCACTCGGATGCGACAGAGTTGTACTTGCATTCCTTTGTGCTGCGTACGATGAAGAAAACTTGGGCACAGAGGACAAGCCCGATATGAGAACCGTTATGAGATTCCATCCGGCACTTGCTCCCGTTAAGATCGGTGTTCTTCCTTTATCAAAGAAACTCAATGAAGGCGCAGAAAAGATCTTTGCGGAACTTTCAAAGAAATATAACTGTGAATTTGACGACAGAGGAAATATCGGTAAGAGATACAGAAGACAGGATGAGATCGGTACTCCTTTCTGCATTACTTATGACTTTGATTCAGAGACAGATAACTGTGTAACAGTAAGATTCCGTGATTCCATGGAACAGGAAAGAGTTGCGATCAAGGATCTCGATGCTTATTTTGCAGATAAATTCACTTTTTAAACAATGATTTTTATCCCTCATTTGCTTATATTGCGAATGAGGGATGATTATTCTAAAGAATATGAAAGGATTAACTATGAAAAAGAGATATTTCTTAACAGTAATTAGCGTTTTGTCTGCATCGATATTTTTCGCATGTTCAAATCCGGCTGAGATCGTTGAAGAAAAAATCATAGAATCCGAAAGCGAAACAGGGGAAGAAACAGATCTGGATTCCGAAGTTAACGATCTTAAAAATGCTCTGGATCAGCTCGTAAAAGAAAATGCGGAAACGGCATTTGTCGTTCCCGAGAAAAAAGAAAATTCGGATCCTGAGGCTGATGACAGGGTGGAGAATCTTGAAACATTCTTTAACGAGCCCGGAAACGAGGGCCTGCTTGAAAAATTTATTGAGTTCCCCGAAGGGTATGAGGAAATCCTCGATGATGTCAAAGTTTCCGTTAAAGGCAACCGCATGACTTATGAGTATTACCTTAAAGATGATTACGGAGACATGCAGGATTCAGTTCAGGAAAACGCCGAGAATACAAAGAAACTTATCTTTAACAGCATAAGAAGGATCATCGATACCAAAGAACTTCTTGAAGTCGAATACAAATATTTCAATAAGGACGGTTCCACGGCAGCGCGTGTTATCATCAGCGAAGATGAAAATACAAGGGATATGACATTTGCCGAATATCTCGGAACCAATACCGTTCAGTATTATTACGAACATGCATACGGTCCCGGATACTGGGCTGACTCAAGAGGAGAACTTCTTGAAAAGAATAAGGATACTTTTTCCGATATCAGGATCGAATGCGAAGGCAATAATGTAAGTTATATTTTCGTTTTCGCTCAGGATATGGGTGATGTTCAGGCTAACCTTGACGTTAATATGAACGAGGAAGAGAGAAACAGCATTATCCAGAAGATCAAAGAGCCTACAGGTGTCACGGACAAAGTTTTTGTTTCGTATATTTACTACAATCCCGACGGTTCTCTGGCAGGCAGAGTTGATTTTAACGGATAGTAAACAGATAGTAAAAATTTATATAGCACATTATGTCGACTTGTGATATAATATTTTAGCATTTAAGACTATATAGAAAGAATATATTTTTTCTTTAAGCTTTTTCGGGAAAAAATATTTCTAATAAATGAATAACGAGGGACGTGCAAAAAGGCGTTCTTAGTTATTATTTGCCGTTATGATAGAATTAGAAAAAAATATGTTTCAAAGGAGGAACAAATCGGTATGGCAAAAAAATGGGTCTATTTATTTAAAGAAGGCAGCGCTGATATGCGTAATCTCCTCGGTGGTAAGGGCGCAAACCTTGCCGAGATGACAAATATCGGATTACCTGTGCCTCAGGGATTTACCATTACCACGGAGGCATGTACTCAGTATTATGAGGACGGAAGAGAGATTAATTCTGAGATCAAAGCTCAGATTGATGAGTATATTGTAAAGATGGAAGAGATTACCGGCAAGAAGTTCGGCGACAAGGAAAATCCTTTACTTGTTTCCGTACGTTCAGGTGCAAGAGCATCAATGCCCGGTATGATGGATACGATCCTTAACCTTGGTCTTAACGAGGATGTTGTTGAAGTTATCGCTGAAAAGTCAAACAATCCCCGTTGGGCTTGGGACTGCTACAGAAGATTCATCCAGATGTATTCTGATGTAGTTATGGAAGTAGGTAAGAAATACTTCGAAGAGCTTATCGACGAGATGAAAGCTAATAAGGGTGTTAAGCAGGACGTTGAACTTACAGCTGAAGACTTAAAGGAACTTGCTAATCAGTTTAAGGCTGAATATAAGTCAAAGATCGGTTCTGATTTCCCTACAGATCCCAAGGAGCAGTTATACGGAGCTATCAAAGCCGTATTCCGTTCATGGGACAACCCCAGAGCAAACGTTTACAGACGTGACAACGATATCCCTTATTCATGGGGTACAGCCGTTAACGTTCAGTCAATGGCTTTCGGTAACATGGGTGATGACTGCGGTACAGGTGTTGCTTTCACAAGAGACCCTGCTACAGGAAATAAAGGACTTTTCGGTGAGTTCCTTACTAATGCACAGGGCGAAGACGTTGTTGCCGGTGTAAGAACTCCCATGAAGATAGCTGAAATGGAAGAGAAATTCCCTGAAGCTTTCGCACAGTTCAAAGATGTCTGCAAGACTCTTGAAGATCACTACAGAGATATGCAGGATATGGAATTTACTGTTGAGCACGGTAAACTTTACATGCTCCAGACAAGAAACGGTAAGAGAACAGCTCAGGCTGCTTTAAAGATCGCTTGTGACCTCGTAGATGAAGGTATGAGAACAGAAGAAGAAGCTGTTGCAATGATCGATCCCAGAAACCTTGACACACTTCTTCATCCTCAGTTCGACCAGGCTGCACTTAAGGCTGCAACACCTGCAGGAAAGGGCCTTGGCGCTTCACCCGGAGCTGCTTGCGGACGTATCGTTTTCTCTGCAGAAGATGCTGAAGAATGGGCAGGCAGAGGAGAGAAGGTTGTTCTCGTAAGACTTGAAACATCTCCCGAAGATATTACAGGTATGAAGGTATCTCAGGGTATCCTTACAGTTCGTGGCGGTATGACTTCTCATGCAGCAGTTGTTGCAAGAGGTATGGGTACCTGCTGTGTATCCGGATGCGGCGATATCGCTATGGATGAAGCCAACAAGAAATTCACTCTTGCAGGCAAGGAATATCATGAAGGTGACTGGTTATCCATCGACGGTACTACAGGTAATATCTACGATGGTAAGATCGCTACAGTTGATGCCAAGATCGCAGGTGAATTCGGCCGTGTAATGGCATGGGCTGATAAATACAGAAGACTTAAAGTTCGTACAAATGCAGATACACCCGCTGATGCAAAGAAAGCAAGAGAACTCGGTGCAGAAGGTATCGGTCTCTGCCGTACAGAGCACATGTTCTTTGAGGAAACAAGAATCGCTGCATTCCGTGAGATGATCTGTTCAGACAAGGAAGAAGAGAGAGAAGCTGCTCTTGAAAAGATCCTTCCTTATCAGCAGAGCGACTTCGAACAGTTATACGAAGCTCTTGAAGGATGTCCTGTTACTATCAGATTCCTTGATCCTCCTCTTCATGAGTTCGTTCCCACAGAAGAAGCTGATATCCAGAAACTCGCTGATTCTCAGGGCAAGAGCGTAGAGAAGATCAAAGAATACATCGATTCATTACATGAATTCAACCCTATGATGGGACACAGAGGATGCCGTCTTGCGGTTACATATCCTGAGATCGCAAGGATGCAGACAAAGGCTGTTATCCGTGCAGCCATCAACGTATCCAAGGCTCATCCCGACTGGAATGTAAAGCCTGAGATCATGATCCCTCTTGTATGTGATGTTAAGGAATTAAAGGTTGTTAAGAAGATCGTTGTTGAAACAGCAGATGCTGAGATCGCTGCTGCAGGCGTTAAGCTTAATTACGAAGTAGGTACAATGATCGAGATCCCCAGAGCTGCTCTTACAGCTGATGAGATCGCAGCTGAAGCTGATTTCTTCTGCTTCGGTACAAATGACCTTACACAGATGACATTCGGTTTCTCAAGAGACGATGCAGGTAAGTTCCTTGATTCTTACTATGATACAAAGATCTTTGAGAACGATCCTTTTGCTAAGCTCGACCAGACAGGTGTAGGTAAGCTTATGGAACTTGCCATCAAACTCGGCAAGCCCGTTAATCCCAAGCTTCACGTTGGTATCTGCGGCGAGCACGGCGGAGATCCTCAGTCAGTAGAATTCTGCAATAAGATCGGTCTTGATTATGTATCATGCTCACCTTTCAGAGTACCTATCGCAAGACTTGCTGCTGCACAGGCTGCTATCAATGCTAAATAATTTAAGATCCAAATAAATTAAAGGGAAAGCGTTAAGCTTTCCCTTTTTTATTTCTGTATAACATTCGGATAGCAGTATTACAACAAAAACTGATATGGAGCTGTTCGAAATTTAATAAGCATTTTTTTGATCAAACCTTTATTATAAAAATATATTTGGGCCGGGGGCAGAAAGGAAGACTATATGGAAAATTTTGAATTTTATTCACCTACATGTTTTGTATTCGGAAAGAATACGGAAAGCAAAGCCGGAGAACTCGTGAAAAGATTCGGCGGAAACAAGGTTTTGATCCACTACGGCGGGGGCAGTGTGGTTCGTTCGGGATTACTTGATCGCGTAAAAGCATCGCTTGATAAGGAAAACATTCCCTATGTGGAACTCTCAGGTGTAAAACCCAATCCCCGAAGCGGACTGGTTTATGAAGGTATAGATCTTTGCAGAAAAGAAAATGTTGATTTTGTTCTTGCAGTCGGCGGAGGAAGTACTATCGATTCCTCTAAAGCTATCGCTGCAGGTGTAGTATATGACGGAGATTTCTGGGATTTCTATCAGGGCAAGAGGATCGAAAAGGCGTTAAGCGTCGGAACTATCCTTACGATCGCTGCTGCAGGCAGTGAAGGAAGCCCCGATACCGTTATCACAAAAGAAGAAGGCATGTTTAAGAGAGGTGCGAGCGGAGATGCCGTTCGCCCCAAATTCAGTATCTTAAATCCCGCATTGACACAGACTCTTCCCGCATATCAGACAGCTGCAGGTATCACTGATATCATGGCTCATCTTTATGAGAGATATCTTACCAATTCAACGGATGTTGAAGTAACTGACAGACTTATAGAAGCCCTGCTTCTTACAATGAAACATGAAGGCCCGAGAGTTATCGCGGATCCCAATAACTATGAAGCCAGAGCAAATATCATGTGGGCAGGAATGATGGCTCACAACAATTCCTGCGGTGTAGGAAGAAGTCAGGACTGGAACAGCCATACGATAGAGCATGAACTTTCCGCTTTGTATGACTGTGCACACGGCGCAGGACTTGCCGTTACAATGCCTGCTGTATTCACGTATACAATGGATCATAATGTAATGCGTTTCGCTCAGGCTGCAGTAAGGATCTGGGGATGCCAGATGGATTTTGAACATCCCGAAGTTACTGCAAAAGAGGGAATCGAAGCTTTCAGGAATTTTCTTTCTTCTATCGGAATGCCAAAGAATTTTGAAGAACTCGGTGCAAAGGAAGAGGATATTCCCAAACTTGTTGAAGTTCTCTGCAGAGGCGACGGAAGAGACGGATCCATTTCAGGATTTGTAACATTAAACGAAGATGACTGTACAAAGATCTATAAGATGATGGTTTGATGCCGGAGGATTGAAATGAAGAAAAAGGCTTTATTTATTGGCGGAACGGGTACTATAAGTACTGCGATCGTAAAAAGACTCGTTAAAGAACTGGACTGGGAAGTATGGGTACTTAACAGAGGCAACCGTTCGAATGTTTTACCCGAAGGAGTAAAACAGATCGTTGCGGATATAAATGATGAGACCGATGTTTTAAACAAACTCGGTGACATGCAGTTTGATACGGTCTGTGAATTTATAGGGTTTACGCTCCCTCAGATAGAAAGGGATGTGAGGCTTTTTGCAGGCAGGACAAAACAGTATATTTTTACAAGTTCCGCATCTGCGTACCATAAACCTGCGGCAAGTTATATCATTACAGAAGGCACAACTCTTGCAAATCCTTACTGGCAATATTCGAGGGACAAGATCGAATGTGAGGAATATCTATTAAAGCAGTATAATGAAAAAGGCTTTCCCGTAACGATAGTTCGTCCCAGCCATACATACGATGAGAGAAATATCCCTCTCGGCGTACATGGTAAAAAAGGATTCTGGCAGGTCATCAAAAGAATGCAGGAAGGAAAACCGGTTATCATTCAGGGCGACGGAACAAGCCTCTGGACATTAACCTGGAATGCTGATTTTGCCATAGGTTACACAGGCCTTATGGGCAACAGACATGCGATCGGGGAAGCTTTTCAGATAACATCGGATGAGACTCTTACCTGGAATCAGATATACGAAACGATAGCGGATGCGCTTGGTGTTAAATTAAACGCTTATCATGTATCCACCGATTTCTTAAGAGCGACCGGCGATAAATACGGATTTGATTTTACGGGTTCACTCTGGGGTGACAAATCGGTATCGGTAGTTTTCGATAATAAGAAACTTAAAAACATCGTTCCTGATATGTGTACCAAAGTAAGATTCGATACAGGTGTAAGGATCGCTCTTGATTATGTTTTGTCTCATCCAAAAGAATGCCAGACGGAAGACGACGAATTCGACAGATACTGCGATAATGTCATAAATGCACTTGAAAAAGCAAAAGGGGAAGTATAAATATAAAAAGCTCTGCCTGCATTATAAAAGGCGGAGCTTTTTATTTTGAAAGAAAAGAAAGAGATAAGATAATTATTGCCGGGTTGATTTTTTTGTGATTTGATAATAACATAAAGATTGGTATACAGAAATCACCAAATTTGAATATATTTATAAGACCAGATGCCATGAAAAAATATTTAGATGTTTACGAGAAAATAAAAAAAGAGATAACGGAAGGTGTATATAAGAAGAATTCCAAACTTCCGTCCAAAAGGACATTATCCGATCAGCTCGGAGTAAGTGTTATAACCGTTGAACATGCATACGAACTTCTTTACGAAGAAGGCTATATCGATGCGGTTGAAAAGAGCGGTTATTTTGTGCTGTACGAATCCGGAAATTATTACGGGGTTTCAGCCTATGATAAAAAAGAAAAGATATTAACGGATAAAGTTAATGATAAGTTGTCTTCTGAAGGAAAAGAGAAAGGCAGAGCCGGTAAATACAGTTTTAACGAAGAGAATTTCATATCATACGATATTTATGCTAAAACCGTCAGAAAAGTTTTGTCGGAATATCAGGATGACGTCCTTGTTAAATCACCTTCTTTCGGTAATGAAAAATTAAGGATATCGATAGCCGATTACCTTTTAAGGAGCAGGAGCATAAAGGTATCGCCGAATCAGATAATCATCGGAGCGGGAGCCGAGTATCTTTACGGACTGATCGTAAGAACATTCGGCAAAGATACGGTTTACGGAATAGAAACACCCGGTTACAGAAAGATCAAAGAAGTTTATGAAACGGACGGGGCCAAAGTTGAAACTCTGAAACTCGGAAAAGACGGTATCTTAAGCAGCGAACTTTTAAAGACGAAAGCGGATATTCTTCATGTTACGCCTTTCAGAAGTTATCCCACGGGTGTCACGGCATCCGCAGTTAAGAAAAACGAATATATTCGGTGGGCAAAAAATAATGGCGGAATCATCGTTGAAGATGATTTCGAATCCGAATACACGCCTTCAAAAAAGAATGTCGATACCATTTTTTCGATGGAAGATGAAGGCAGAGTGATATATGTCAATTCATTTACGAGAACGATAGCTCCTTCTGTGAGAATGGCGTATATGCTTATCCCTGAAAACCTTACGGATTTGTTCAATGAAAAGATCGGTATCTATTCATGTCCTGTTGCCACTCTTGAGCAGCTGACCGTTTCTTATCTTCTGGATAACGGAGATTTTGAAAGACATATCAATAAAGTCAGACGAAAAATCAGAGGAAAATAAAATTTAAAGGACTAAAGACAGACAACAATAAGACAAAGATTTCAAAACGCTAAAAAAGCCTGTAAATGTCACTAAATTATCGTTTATTTTTTTATTTAATTTACTATAATTAAGTTGTGTAAATGAATTGAATAGGGGAATAAAAAAATGGGCGACGATTCTAAAACTAACAAAGGCTTCAAAAAAATTTCGAAGCTTGTGATTTTTTATCTTCTTTTTATAATGATCAACATCGGATTGAACAGACTTTGCGGTGTTCTTCATATTCCGTTGTTTCTTGACAACATAGGTACTCTTTTTGCCGCTGCTTTGGGCGGTTATCTTCCCGGCATCATTGTCGGATATTCTTCAAATATCATCAATTCAACAGCAGATCCCGCGAACGCTTATTACGCTGTATTAAGCGTTATGATTGCTGTGTGCGGAAGATTTTTCTATGAAAAAGGTTATTTCGACAAATTCCATAAAGCGATCATAACCATTCCTGTATTTGCGTTTATCGGCGGTGTTCTTGGTTCGCTCCTTACATACTTTATGTACGGATTCGGTATCGGTGAAGGTATTTCAGCACCTTTTGCAGTATCTTTGCTTGAAAGCGGAAAAGTAAATGTTTTCTGGGCACAGATGATCTCGGATGTCGTTATCGACCTTATAGATAAGACTATAACCGTTATTATCGTATTTATTGCCATAAAGATCATTCCTGCGAAATTTGCGGATATAATCGCTCTTGTTGACTGGAGACAGAGACCTCTTAACAAAGATGAGATCAGAGAAGTTAACAAGACGGAAATCCGTAAGCTGCCTTTAAGAAAAAGGATCGTTATCATTATCGGTACGATCATGATATTTGTTGCGCTGGTAACTACTTCGATAAGTTATTTCCTTTACCAGCAGTTTGCGATAACTCAGTATAAATATGCGGCTAAGAATGTTGCGAGCATTGTTGCAAGTACTATCGACGGAGACAGAGTAAATCAGTATTTCGAAGAAGGTACGGGATCTGTTGACTATGCCGATACAATGAATAAACTTCGTAAGATCTACGAAAGTTCACCTGATATTAAATATATTTATGTATATAAGATCCAGCCGGACGGATGTCATGTAGTATTTGACCTTGATACCGAAGATACCGAAGGCGGAAAACTCGGAGATTTTGTAGCGTTTGACGAATCATTCCTTGATCAGGTTCCTGCACTTTTGTCCGGAAATGAAATAGAGCCCATCATTTCGAACGATACATTCGGATGGCTTTTAACAGACTATGAACCCGTATATGATTCAAATCACAAATGCGTTTGCTATGCATGTGCGGATATCAGCATGGAAGAAATCACATCCAACGGGATCAGTTTCCTTGCCAAAGTTTTATCCCTTTTCCTCGGATTCTTTATTATGATCCTTTGTTTTTCCATGTGGCATATGCAGTATCATCTTACTTACCCGATCGATGCCATGACACATGCCGCAAGAAACTTTGCTTATAACAGTGAGGAGGACCTTGAAGACGGTGTTGACAGGATCAATGAACTGAAGATCTATACAGGTGATGAGATCGAGACTTTGTATGAATCATTGTCCAAAACTTTCGGTGAAACCGTAGGGTATCTTGAGGAAGTTAAGAACAAAGGTGAAGAGATCGCAAAGATGCAGAACGGCCTTATCTATATCATGGCCGATCTTGTCGAGTCGAGAGACAAGAGTACAGGCGATCACATCAGAAAGACAAGCGCCTATGTAGATCTTATCTTAAAGAAATTAAAAGAAAAAGAAATGTTCAAGGATGTACTTACAGACGAGTATGTCTATGAAGTTTCCAATTCTTCTCCTTTGCATGATGTAGGAAAGATAAAAGTTTCCGACCTTATTTTGAACAAGCCCGGACGTCTCAACGATGAAGAGTTCGAGAAGATGAAACAGCATACTCTCGAAGGCGAAAAGATCATAGAGAATGCCATGAAACTTTCTTCCACGTCCGATTATCTTAAGGAAGCAAAGAACATAGCCGCTTATCATCATGAGAAGTGGGACGGTTCAGGATATCCTTACGGTAAAAAGGGAGAAGAGATCCCTCTGTCAGCAAGGATCATGGCTGTATCCGATGTATTCGATGCATTGGTATCTGCCAGAGTATATAAACCCGCAATGAAGTTTGAAGATGCAATGGCGATAATCAAGGACGGTTCAGGCAAGCATTTCGATCCCGATATTGTCAAAGTATTTGTTGAAGCCGAAGAAGAAGTAAGGAAAATAGCAGAAGAACATCAGAAGATTTTTACTCCGTCATAAGTATTTAATCGTTGATTACGATATACTTTCGATTTATAATCGATTTGTGTGTAAAAATATTTACCGGAGTATATTATGTCTGAAGCGGATAAAGTATTTAAAAAATCATATAAATGTCCGATCTGCGATTCGAATTTCAAATGCCTTACCGTTAAGCAGGGTAAAGCGAGAATGGTGAGTTCCGATATCGATCTTAAAGTCAATTATCGCGATATCGAGCCTTTAAAATATGATATCATTCTCTGTCCCGTATGCGGTTATGCCGCACTTGAAAGATATTTCGACCGTGTTTCGGCTTTTCAAAGAAAAAATATCATAGATAAGATCTGTCAGTCTTTCAGCTATGTTTTCGAAGATAAAGATGAATTTACATTTGATGATGCCATCGTCAGATACAAATTCGCCGTGCTTACAAGTCAGGTTAAGATGTCAAAAGCTTCCGAATTCGGATTCCTTTGTCTTAAAATGGGCTGGCTTTACCGTTCATATGCGGATTCCCTTGACGAGAGCATGAAGAAGAAAAAAGCAGAGTTAAAAGAACAGGAAAAGACATATCTTACAAATGCTTTCAACTATTTCGAAACGGCAAGAGCCAAAGAGCAGAGCCCTATCTGCGGGATGGATGAGATCACATTTGATACCCTGCTTGCAAGTCTCTGCGTTGAACTTGATAAGAAAGATGAAGCCAAGAAATACATGAGCATCATCCTTTCCAACAGAAATGCGACCAAGAGAGTAAAGGACAAGATCTTTGATCTGAAAGAACTCCTCGACGGACAATCCGGCGAAGAGGATGAATGATGATAAAAGACATCTTTTAAATACAGAGAAATATTTTGTTTACATATTTCTTTCTTTATGTTAATATGTCTTTTGTATGCGAACCGATTCTAAGTTGTTTGACACTCCGACTTACAACTTGGTATTGGCAGTAAATAATTTAAGGAGGAAACAAAAATGATTTCTAAAGAGAAGAAGCAGGCAGTTATTGCCGAATATGCTCGTTCAGAAGGCGACACAGGTTCACCTGAAGTACAGATCGCAGTTCTTACAGCTCGTATTCAGGAACTCACAGAGCATATGAAGAAGAATCCCAAGGATTTCCATTCTAACAGAGGTCTTCTTAAGATGGTTGGTCAGCGTCGTGGCTTACTTAACTACCTTAAGAATACAGATATCGAAAGATATCGTGCTCTTATTGAGAAACTCGGACTTAGAAAGTAATTTTTACAGGCGGGCAATTTTTTGTCCGCCTTAATCCGTTTTAATTACAATCAAAATTTTTGATACGGTAACTTGGCAGAAGAGTATTCCGAAGCCACTGAAAGATTTATGAAATATCCCGATATTTGGTGGATTTTTCAGTAGTTTCGGCACTTCTGCCTTGAAATATAAAAATATTTAAAGGAGAAGAAAAATGGCATTTAAAACATTCAGTCTTGAACTTGCCGGACGTACATTATCCGTTGATATCGGAAGAGTATCCGCTCAGGCTAACGGCGCCGCTTTTATGCATTACGGCGACACAACGGTTCTTTCTACTGCTACAGCTTCTGAGAAGCCCAGAGACGGAATCGACTTTTTCCCTCTTTCAGTTGAATATGAGGAGAAATTATACTCTGTAGGTAAGATCCCCGGAGGTTTCAATAAAAGAGAAGGTAAGGCTTCTGAGAACGCTATTCTTACTAGCCGTGTAATCGACCGTCCCATGAGACCTTTGTTCCCCAAGGATTACAGAAATGATGTTACTCTTAACAACCTCGTAATGAGCGTTGATCCCGAGTGCCGTCCCGAACTTGTTGCTATGCTCGGTTCAGCTATCGCTACATCGATCTCTGACATTCCTTTCTGCGGACCCTGTGCTACAACACAGGTAGGTCTTGTTAACGGCGAGTTCGTTATCAACCCCAACCAGGAACAGTGGAAGAACGGTGACATGCAGTTAACTGTTGCTTCTACAAGCGAAAAAGTTATCATGATCGAAGCCGGTGCCAACGAAGTACCCGAAGCTAAGATGATCGAAGCTATCTACAAAGCACATGAGATCAACCAGACCATCATCGCATGGATCAATCAGATCGTTGCTGAAGTAGGTAAGCCCAAACATGAATATGAATCATGTGCTATTCCCGAAGAACTCTTTGCAAAAATGAAAGAGATCGTAACTCCCGAAGAAATGGAAGTTGCAGTATTTACAGATGAGAAGCAGAAGAGAGAAGAGAATATCCGTGTTATCACAGAAAAGCTCGAAGAAGCTTTCGCTGAGAACGAAGAATGGCTTGCGATCTTAGGCGAAGCTATTTACCAGTATGAAAAGAAGACAGTAAGAAAGATGATCCTTAAAGATCACAAGCGTCCCGACGGTCGTGAGATCACACAGATCAGACCTCTTGCTGCTGAAGTAGATATCATCCCCAGAGTTCATGGTTCATCCATGTTCACAAGAGGACAGACACAGATCTGCGATGTTTGTACACTTGCTCCTCTTTCAGAGGTTCAGAAGATCGACGGTCTTGATGACAACGAAACTTCAAAGAGATATATGCATCACTACAACTTCCCTGCATACTCCGTAGGTGAGACAAAGGTTTCAAGAGGACCCGGACGTCGTGAGATCGGTCACGGTGCTTTGGCTGAAAGAGCACTTATTCCCGTTCTTCCTTCAGAAGAAGAGTTCCCTTATGCTATCCGTTGCGTATCCGAAACATTTGAATCAAACGGTTCCACATCCATGGCTTCAACATGTGCATCATGTATGTCTCTTATGGCTGCAGGTGTTCCCATTAAGAAGATGGTTGCAGGTATCTCCTGTGGTCTTGTAACAGGCGAGACAGATGATGACTTCATCCTTCTTACCGATATCCAGGGTCTCGAAGACTTCTTCGGTGATATGGACTTCAAGGTAACAGGTACTACAGACGGTATCACAGCTATTCAGATGGATATCAAGATCCACGGCCTTACAAGACCCATCGTTGAAGGTGCTATCGCAAGATGTCGTGAAGCAAGACTCTTCATCATGGATAACTGTATGAAGAAAGCTATCGCTGAACCCAGAAAAGAGATCAGCAAATACGCTCCCAAGATCGTCCAGATCACTATCGATCCCGATAAGATCGGTGATGTTGTCGGACAGAAGGGTAAGACGATCAACGAGATCATCGCAAGAACAGGCGTTAAGATCGATATCACTGATGACGGCAAGGTTGCTGTTTGCGGAACTGATATCGATAAGATCAACGAAGCTATCAATATGATCAACACTATCGTAACAGATTACGAAGAAGGCCAGATCCTTAAGGGTGTTGTAGTTTCCATCAAGGAATTCGGTGCATTCGTTGAATTTGCTCCCGGCAAGGAAGGAATGGTTCACATTTCAAAGATCGCTAAGAACAGAATCGAGCATGTTGAAGATGTTCTTACACTCGGCGATAAAGTAACCGTTAAGTGCATGGGCAAAGACAAGATGGGAAGAATGAGCTTTTCTATCAAGGATGTCTAAAATACATAAACTTAATCGATCTTTAAAGCTGCAGGTTTAATTACCTGCAGCTTATTTTATGGTATAATATAAAGGTGTTTTTAATATAAAATGTAAATGATCAAAGAGGGGTTTATTTATGAAGAGAGTATTTCTTATTGTTTTGGACAGCTTTGGAATAGGTGAAGAACCTGATGCCGATCTTTTCGGTGATGTGGGAACGAATACAATAGCATCATGTGCTAAGAGTCGGTTTTTTAATATGCCCAATATGGCCGGGATGGGCCTTTTTAATATCGATGGTGTTACTGTGGGAGAAAAGGTTGACTCTCATAAAGCTATGATCGCACGTATGAGAGAAAAGTCGATGGGAAAAGACACTACCATAGGACATTGGGAGATAGCCGGAATGGTTTCGCCCAAACCCATGCCTACATATCCTGACGGATTCCCTAAGGAAGTTATTGAAGAATTCGAAAAAAGAACGGGCAGAAAAGCGATCGTTAATGCAACATATTCCGGAACCAAGGTCATTAATGATTATGGTGACGAACATGTGAAAACAGGTGCTTTGATCGTATATACATCCGCGGATTCCGTATTTCAGATAGCTGCACATGAGAACGTTGTACCTCTTGAGCAATTATATGAGTATTGCAGGATCGCGAGAGAGATATTACAGGGTGAACACGGTGTGGGCAGAGTGATCGCAAGACCTTTCTTAGGCGAGAGCGGAAATTATTACAGAACTCCTCATCGCCATGATTTCTCATTAATACCTCCCAAGGATACAATGCTCAATATCCTTAAGAATGCCGGAAAAGAAGTATTATCGGTTGGAAAGATATACGATATCTTTGCAGGCAGCGGTATCACTGATTATGTTTATACCGAATCAAATGAGGACGGAATCAATAAAACACTTAATTGGATGGACAGGGATTTTAACGGTCTCTGCTTCACGAATCTTGTAGATTTCGATATGCTTTACGGTCATAGAAGGGATGTGGACGGATATGCCAAAGCATTGGCATATTTCGATGAAAGACTTCCCGAACTCATAGCGAAACTTGGGGATGAAGATTGCCTTATGATCACAGCCGATCACGGTTGCGATCCCGCTTATACGAAGACCACTGATCATACAAGAGAGTACATTCCTTTTATCTGTTACGGTAAGAATATCAAGCCCGTTAATATGGGCACCAGAGAGACTTTTGCGGATATCGGTGCAACTGTTCTTGATCTGCTCGGCGTTGACGGCAAACTTGACGGCTCATCGATGATTTAGGGATAGATTTATTTGCAATATCAAAACTTGAATTTTCCCCTGATATTTAGTATCATTTCTATTCGGTGGTATTTTTCCATTTAGGTTTACATAATATTGAAAGAGAGATTTATAAATTGGGTAATTTTGATAAGGAAATAAACAGAAGAAGAACATTTGCCATTATATCCCACCCCGATGCAGGTAAAACCACATTGACTGAGAAGTTTCTTTTATACGGAGGTGCGATCAATCTTGCAGGTTCCGTAAAGGGAAAGGCAACTGCAAGACATGCGGTTTCCGACTGGATGGAGATAGAAAAGGAAAGAGGTATTTCCGTTACTTCTTCGGTTTTACAGTTTGAATATGACGGATATTGCGTAAACATCCTCGATACACCCGGACACCAGGATTTCTCGGAAGATACATATCGTACGCTTATGGCGGCCGATTCCGCGGTAATGGTGATAGATGCATCAAAAGGTGTGGAAGCTCAGACACGAAAGCTTTTTAAAGTCTGCGGAATGAGAGGAATTCCTATTTTTACTTTTATCAATAAACTCGACCGTGACGCTCTCGATACATTTGAATTGCTCGATCAGATCGAGAACGAACTCGGTATCGCAACATGTCCCGTAAACTGGCCCATCGGTTCCGGTAAAGGCTTTAAAGGCGTATATGACAGACATAACGAAAAAGTAGTCATGTTTTCCGATACAGAAAAAGGAACCAAGGAAGGCAGGTCCTGGGAGATCGATATGCAGTTCGAAGACGAGCTTAAAGCAGCTATCGGAGATGAAGCATATTCAACTTTAAAAGACGAGATAGAACTCTTGGACGGCGCAGCAGCCGAATTTGATCTTAAGAAAGTAAGAGAAGGTAAACTCACTCCCGTATTTTTCGGTTCTGCTTTGACCAATTTCGGTGTTGAGATATTTTTAAACAATTTCTTATCGATGTCTACGACTCCGCTTCCGAGAACCAGCGATGCAGGGATCATCGATCCTCTTGAAAATGATTTTTCGGCTTTCGTATTTAAGATACAGGCCAATATGAATAAAGCGCACCGTGACCGTATCGCTTTTATGAGAATATGTTCCGGTAAATTCGATGCATCCAAGGAAGTTTATCACATGCAGGGCGGCAAATCCATGCGTTTGTCACAGCCCCAGCAGATCATGGCGGATGACAGAAAGATCCTTGATACAGCTTATGCCGGAGATATCATCGGTGTATTCGATCCCGGTATCTTCTCGATCGGAGATACTCTGACTGTTGCGTCAAATAAATTCAATTACGAAGGCATCCCTACATTTGCTCCCGAACATTTTGCAAGGGTAAGACAGATGGATACCATGAAGAGAAAGCAGTTTATGAAGGGCATCACACAGATCGCCCAGGAAGGTGCTATCCAGGTATTTCAGGAGTTCAATACCGGTATGGAAGAGATCATAGTCGGTGTTGTCGGCGTCCTTCAGTTTGAAGTTTTAAAATACAGACTCGAAAACGAATACAATGTAGAGATAAGAATGGATAATCTTCCTTACGAACATATCCGCTGGATAGACAATAAGGATGAGATAGATGTTGCTAAATTATCCGGTACATCGGATATGAAGAAAGTTAAAGACATGAAAGGCAATCCGCTTCTTTTGTTTGTTAATGAATGGAGTATCGGAATGACCCAGGACAGAAACAAAGATTTGGTATTGTCGGAGTTTGGAAAGAATTAATGAAAAAGATTTATCTTCTTATCGCCGGTCTTTGCCTTCTTTTGATATTTCTGATCGTTGCCAGCATAGTGGTAGATAAAAAACTGGCAAACGGAAATTCAAATGATCCGGTTACCACGGATTACGGCGATACGGATACGGGAAAAGAATCAAAGAATCCCTCAAACAAAGTTAATGAAACTGTCAATGCGTTAACGGAAATGGCTGTTACCGCAAAGGAAACCCAGATCGAAAACATAGCCAACAATTCCTATGATCATGAGATCATCATTACTGATCTGGGAGAACTGGTCGTAGATGCCACTTTGTCAGAGACCGAATGGCAGCAAAGGATCGACCTCGGTATCGGTTCAGAAAACATAAATTCGGCCAATAAGGAATGTGCCGGATTGTTTTATTACGGTCAGATTGAACCGGAATTAAGACAGCTTTATCTTGAGATCTATATAGCGCTTCAGAATCATGCGGAATCGTTCTTTACATGTTCAGTCGATCCCAAAGATATCGATTATGCATTTAACTGCGTAATGGGAGATCATCCGGATATTTTTTATACGAACGGCTATATGTTCACCAAATTTACTTTCGGTGATTCCATTGTAAAGATCGAGTTTACTCCCGCGTATACGATGACTGCAGAAGAAGCTGTGGAAAGCATGAAAAAGGTAGAAGCGATAAAAGATGCTTTCGTAAGCGGTATCGATCCGAACGCCAATGATTACGAAAAGATCCGCTATACGTATGAATACGTGATCTTTAATACCGAATACGATCTTAATTCTTCTCAGAATCAGAATATCCTTTCTGTTTTCTTAAACGGAAAATCGGTATGTCAGGGATATGCGAAAGCTTTTCAGTATCTTTCCGAAAGCCTTGGGATACAAAGCACGCTCGTTGTGGGATATGTCGGAAACGATGAAGGCCATGCCTGGAATATGGCCAAGTGCAACGGAAAATATTATTATATCGACTGTACCTGGGGCGATTCGTCATATCTTGAGAATTCGCTTTCGGTAAATAACGGCGGAATTAACTACGATTATCTCAATATCACGACGAGAGAACTTGAAGTTACCCATGTAATAGATAATTTCGCGAAACTTCCCGTCTGTGATGCCACAGAGGACAATTATTACGTAAAAGAAGGACTGTATTTTAAAACCCTTGAAGAGTCTCAGATCTCACTTGCTTTTGAAAACGCAAAGATGGAAGAGAGGGATTCCGTGGAATTTAAATGCGCAAGTAAAGAAGTTTACGATGAGATGGGAAGATTCCTACTTGAAGAGAACCATATCTTCGATTATCTCTCAAGTGAAAAAGAGAGCATAAAATTTATGCAGAACAAGGATCTTTATATTTATTCGTTCCCCCTGAAATAAGGATGCGCTTAAATACAAGTATCTTGTGAGTTTATTCATTTTGTGATAATATATGTTCGAAGTATTGTAATTTAGGATTAATATTTTCGGAGGCTTAAATATGAGTATGACTAATAACAATGAAAAAATAGGTTCGGTTCGTATAGCTACAGACGTTGTACCTCTTATTGCCGCACTCGCATCCCAGGATGTTGAGGGTGTGACTCCGTTACAGGATAAAAAAAGCATTGCTTTTAAGATTAATTTAAGAAGACTTACCAGAGGCATTAAAGTTGACATTAAAGGAAGAACCGTGAGCGTTGATATGGCTATCGGTATTCTTTACGGATATCAGGTTCCCGAGATCTCAGGAAAAGTTCAGAGCTCTGTTAAAACAGCTATTGAAACAATGACAGGACTTGAAGTCAGCGATGTAAACGTCAGAATAGCTTCTGTCAGTATGGCATAAGGAATTGATATGAACAGAAAATCCGAGAGGGAATTTACATTTAAGTTATTATTTATGTCGGACTTTTATGAGAAGAAGGAGTTGGGAGACGAACTTCTTCTCTATTTTGATGCACCGTTTCCTTTTGAAGATTCGGACGAGAATAAAGAAGACGTAAGTGAAGTGATGTCTCTTAAAGAAAATTTAAGTGACGAAGACAGAAGAAGAATAGTAGCAAGATACGTTGAGATCATCGATAAATTCGAAGAGATCGATGCAAAGATCTCCGAGGTTTCAAAAGGATGGACCATAGACAGGATCGGTAAAGTCGAACTTGCGATCTTAAGACTTGCCGTATACGAGATCCTTTTTGATGAGAGCATACCCACATCCGTATCGATCAACGAGGCCGTAGAACTTGCAAAGAAATTCGGTCCCCAGGATTCATATTCTTTTGTTAACGGTATTCTTGCCAGATTTGCTTAGGAATCTATGAAAACTATATATACGGTTTTTCAGGTTAATACATATATCCATAATATGTTTCGCGAAGATTATCTTTTATCCGACGTTTCGGTTACGGGTGAGATAAGTAATTTGAAATTCCATTCTTCCGGACATATTTATTTTACGTTGAAAGACGCCCAGTCCGCCATTTCGTGCGCAATTTTCCGATCATCCGCTCAAAAACTTAATATAGCTTTAAAAGACGGTGACAAGATCGTTGCACACGGAAGCATATCGAACTATGTTCCGAGCGGGTCTGTTACATTCAATATCACTTCCGTTGAATACGAAGGCGTGGGCGATCTTACCAAACGTTTTGAAGAACTGAAAAAGAAATTATCCGAACAGGGCCTTTTTGATAAAGAATTTAAAAAGCCGATACCGGCTTTTCCCAAAACCATCGGTATCGTTACCGCGCCCACGGGTGCGGCGATAAGGGATATCATTTCCGTATCGAAAAGAAGAAATCCTTATATATCGCTTGTTTTATATCCTGCGCTTGTTCAGGGAGACGGTGCTGCGGCAACCATCGTAAACGGTATCGAAGTTCTTGAAAAGATGGGCGTTGACGTTATAATCGTCGGAAGAGGCGGCGGAAGTTTAGAGGATCTCTGGGCGTTTAACGAAGAAGAAGTGGCTTATGCCATTTTCCAGTGCTCGGTACCGATAATCTCTGCTGTCGGACATGAGATAGACTTTACGATCTCCGATTTTACCGCGGATTATCGTGCCGCCACGCCTTCAGCGGCTGCCGAAATTGCGGTTCCGGATATAAAGGGTGTTATCGACGACATCGATGCTTTGTCGAAGAATCTCGATAAGAGTATGTCGAGGATAATAGAAAAGAAAAGACATAAAAACGAAGTTTATAAAACGAAGCTTGATGCTTTATCGCCTGTCAATAAGATCAACAAACAGAAAGTTTCCGTAAGATCGATGGACGAGAAACTGGATATGCTCATGAAAGCGGTCATCACTTCGAAGAGCCACATATTAAGCGCATTGGAAGCGAGACTCTCAGCGGCTTCTCCGCTTGAAAGACTTAAAGCCGGTATGGCTTATGTTACAGACTCATCGGGAAAAAGGATAGTCGGTGTGGAAGGTCTTAAAGACGGTGATTCGATAAAGATAACCATGAAAGACGGTTATGCTCTGGCTAACGTCACAAAGACAGTTATAGAAAACTAAAAGGAGTTAAATATGGATTCCGTATCTCTTGAAGAAAAATTCAAATCGATAGAAGAGATTCTTAAAGAACTCGAAAAAGACGATATTGCGATCGAAGATGCGCTTGATCTTTACACCAAAGGCAAAGTTGCAGTCGAAGAATGCAAAAACAAAATAGACATGATAGAAAAAGAAGTTAAAAAGATCAATCCTGACGGAACGGTTTCTTCTTTTGATGAAGTTGAATTTTAATTGGGTTTATTATGAGTGATTTTAATGAATTATTAAACAAAAAAGCCGAAGAGGCATATGATCTTATCAAAGTATATATTCCTGAAGAAGAAGGCCTTCAGAAAAGAGTTGCCGAGGCCATGAATTATTCATTCAATTCGGGCGGCAAGAGATTAAGACCTTTGTTTATGATCGAAAGCTACAGGCTTTTCGGAGGAAAAGATCTAAGCAAGATTGCCCCTTTTATGGCTGCAATCGAAATGATACATACATATTCGCTTATCCATGACGATCTTCCCGCTATGGATAATGACGATTACAGAAGAGGCAGACTTACCAATCATAAAATGTTTGATGAGGCCACAGCCATCCTTGCCGGCGACGGACTTTTAAATTACGCTTTTGAAACGGTTTCGAAAGCCATGAAGGAAGAAACCGATATCGATATGCTCAAAAGAATGGTATCCGCAAATGAAGTGCTTTCAAGAAAAGCAGGTATTTACGGAATGATCGGCGGACAGATCGTCGATCTTGAAATGGAACACAAAAAGGATGTATCTCTTGATACGCTTCTTTTTATCCATAAATGCAAAACCGCAGCTCTGATCGAGGCTTCGCTTATGATTGGCGCGATAATCGCAGGTGCTTCGGACGAAGACGTAAAAAAGATGGAAAATGCAGGATACAATACCGGACTTGCTTTCCAGATCCAGGATGACATCCTTGATGTTACAGGCGATTCAGCAGTGCTCGGAAAAAGCGTTGGAAGCGATGAAAAGAATGAAAAGACTACATATGTTTCTTTAAAGGGGTTAAAGGAAAGCGAGGATGAACAGAGACGTTTATCCGAAGAAGCAGTTGAAATCGTAAAAGGATTGAGCAAAGACGATCCTTTCTTATGCGATCTGATCGAATATCTTATTACAAGGAACAAATAAATGTACATAGAAAAGATAAACAAACCTAACGATATAAAGAAGATCGGTAAAAACCATCTTTATGATCTTGCCGATGAGATAAGAGAGTTTCTTATCGAATCCATTTCGGAAACCGGCGGACATCTCGGTGCAAATCTTGGTACCGTCGAACTTACGATGGCTCTCCATCTTGTATTAAATCTTCCTGAAGACAAGATAATCTGGGATGTCGGACATCAGAGCTATACTCATAAGATCTTAACAGGCAGAAGAGACGGTTTTTCGTCTTTGAGAAAATACGGCGGTATGGCAGGATTCCCGAAGACCTGCGAAAGCGAATGCGATGCTTTCAATACCGGACATTCTTCGACATCCATTTCCGCAGGACTCGGTATGGCCATGGCCAGAACGATGAAGGGCGAGGACAATACCATAGTTTCCGTTATCGGTGACGGCGCTCTCACAGGCGGTATGGCTTATGAAGCATTGAATAATGCAGGTAAGGCCAATACCAAGTTTATCGTTGTTCTTAACGACAACAATATGTCTATTTCAGAAAATGTCGGAGGCGTAAGCCAGTACCTTGATAAAGTACGTACCACTGAAAAATATCTCGAATTAAAGGAAGGCGTTAAAGGAAAACTTGCCAAAGTCCACAGAGGACAGGATATGATTAATCGTATCCAGAAAGCCAAGGCTTCCCTTAAATCCTTTGTTATTCCCGGTATGTTTTTCGAAGAGATGGGTCTGACTTACTTAGGACCCGTTGACGGCCATGATATCGATGCCATGGTCCGTGCTTTAAACGAAGCAAAAAGATGTAAGACTCCGGTACTTGTTCATGTACTTACCAAAAAGGGAAAAGGCTACATTCCCGCAGAGAAACATCCTGCGAGATTCCACGGTGCTGTTCCTTTTGATATAGAAACAGGTTTACCGAAAAATAAAAAAATATATCCCGATTACACCGATGTCTTTTCGACGGTAATGTGCAAGATGGGCGAAAGAGATCCGAAATGTGTGGCTATCACCGCAGCAATGCCCGACGGCACGGGACTTAAGAGATTCAGGAGCATGTTCCCCGACAGATTTTTCGATGTCGGTATAGCTGAGGAACATGCAGTGACTTTTGCAGCCGGTATGGCCATGGAAGGATTTACGCCTGTTGTGTGTGTTTATTCTTCATTTTTGCAAAGATCTTTCGACCAGCTCATTCATGATGTCTGCATTCAGAATCTTCATGTTGTATTCTGCATAGACAGAGCGGGACTTGTCGGAAGCGACGGCGAGACGCATCAGGGAATATTCGATCTTTCGTATCTTTCGATGATACCGAATATGTGCGTTATGGCTCCCAAGAACAAGTGGGAATTGTCCGATATGATAAAGTTTGCTCTTAAGTATGAAGGCCCCATAGCGATCAGATATCCCAGAGGAAAAGCATACGACGGTCTGTCTGAATTCAGAGCACCTGTTGTATTCGGCCAGTCCGAATGGATCTACAGGGAATCCGGCATCTGTCTTATGGCTGTCGGCAGCATGGTCAAAACAGCTGTCGAAGTTAGAGATAAATTAAAAGAGATGGACAAAAACGTTTCCATCATGAATGCGAGATTTGTAAATCCTCTTGATGAAGAACTTATAAAAGAAGCTGTATCGCTTCATTCGCATATTGTTACGATGGAAGAAAATGTTTTATCCGGCGGTTATTCGCAAAGAGTCGGAGCGTTTCTTTTAAGAGACGGACATTTCTGCAAACATACATCCATTGCCATTCCCGATATGTATGTGGAACACGGCAATGTTGATATCTTAAAAAAAGAGATCGGTATCGATACCGATTCGATAGTAAAGAAGATCCTTGAAGAAAACGAAGGACTTTCTTAAAGTTATTTGAAAGGGTTTAAGCGTGAAAGAGAGACTGGATGTTCTGCTGGTCAATAAAGGACTTGCATCATCAAGAGAAAAAGCCAAAGCTTTAATAATGAGCGGCATAGTGTATGTTGATTCGCAAAAAGAAGACAAAGCGGGATCTCTTTTTAACGAAGAAGCCAATATCGAAATAAGAGGCGAAACTCTTAAGTTCGTTTCAAGAGGCGGTCTTAAACTCGATAAAGCCGTTAATGTTTTCGGACTTGATTTTGACGGTTTTACCTGTCTTGATATAGGAGCATCAACCGGCGGATTTACCGACTGCATGCTTCAAAACGGTGCTAAAAAGGTTTACAGCGTCGATGTCGGACACGGCCAGCTTGACTGGAAATTACGTAACGACGAACGTGTAATATGCATGGAAAAATGCAATTTCAGGTATGTTACGGACAAAGATATAGAAGAAAAGATCGATTTTGCTGCCACTGATGTATCTTTTATCTCGCTTACAAAGATACTGATCCCCGCATACAATCTTTTAAAACAAAATGCTCAGATGGTATGTCTTATCAAGCCTCAGTTTGAGACCACTAAAGAAAAGGTCGGCAAAAAAGGCGTGGTAAGGGATCCGAAGGTACATATCGAAGTCATCGAAAAAGTACTGGCCTTTTGCGATAAGATCGGTTTTGAGATCAAAGGACTTGATTATTCGCCGATCAAAGGACCCGAAGGAAATATCGAATATCTTTTACTGATCCAAAAAAATGACGATAAAGTCATTGAAGAAGATGTAAAAGAATTTGAGATAGATAAAGAGTTTTTGAAAGATCATAAAGATCTGATCCTTGAAACCGTTGAAAAGTCTCATGCAGAGCACAATGTCTAGGCTTTGTGTCGGAGGGGTGTATGAAAGTTCTGATTTGCGTCAATCCTTATAAGGATAAAGAATTGAAAGTCTGCAAAAAGATATGTTCTTATTTTGATGAGAAAAACGTATCTTATGCAAATGTTGTTACCGTTACGAGAGAAACATCTCTTTCCGTAAATGATGCGGAAGGCTGCGATGTGGTTCTGGTCCTCGGCGGCGACGGCACTTTAATGAGAGTTGCGAAGAAATGCAATAAATTCAACCTTCCGATAATCGGTATAAATTTGGGACACCTCGGCTTTCTGGCGCAGACAGGTGTGGACGGACTCGAAGAGACTCTCGGACGCCTTATCAGAAAAGAATATCTTCTTGAAGAGAGAATGCTTGTAAACGGCAGAGTATACAGAAACAGTGAACTTATCTTTGAAGGTGAAGCATTAAACGACGTATGTATCAACAGAGGCGGTATGCTTCAGATCTTAAACTTTGATATTTCCGTTAACGGAATGTTTTTAAAATCATATGCCGCAGACGGCGTTATCATTTCAACTCCTACGGGTTCGACGGGATACAATCTTTCCGCAGGCGGACCTATAGTCGAGCCGAGCGCCGATATGATCCTTGTAACACCCATTGCCGCACATTCTTTTATGAACCGCAGTATTCTTTTTAAAGCCGAAGATTCGATAAAGATCACCATTGGCGAACCTCATGATGAAGAACTCGGCCAGACTGTTCTCGCTCACTTTGACGGATACGATCATGTCGAACTTCAGAGCAAAGATGAAGTCGTTATCACAAAGAATACCGGTCATGTAAGCTTTATTCAGATGAATAATGTAAATTTCCTTGAAACCCTTAACAGGAAGCTAAGAGAAAACTAGTTAAATAAAGGGGGTCAAATGCTTTTAAATCTACATGTAAAAAACTTTGCGCTTATAGATGAGATCGATGTCGATTTTTCGGAAGGCTTAAATATCCTAACGGGCGAGACCGGTGCCGGAAAATCGATAATCCTTGGTTCTTTATGCATCGCACTCGGTGCAAAAGCAGATAAGGACTGCATAAGAACAGGTGCGGAATACGCACTTGTTGAGATCACATTCAGTGCAGATAACGATGAAGTAAAAAAGAAACTTGAAGAAAACGATATTTCGCCTGAAGACGGTGAGATTCTCATTCAAAGAAAGATAACACCTCAGAGAAGTGTTTTCAAATTAAATTCACAGACTGTAAATGCATCCGTTATAAAGGAGATCGCTTCTTCCCTTATAGATATTTACGGACAGCATGATTACAGAAATCTTTTAAATTCAAGAAAACATATCGAGATACTTGATTCATTTTCCTTTAATTCCTTAAAGGATGTTTTTTCCGATTACAAAAAAACATATTACGAATATCTTGATCTTAAGAATTTGTCGGAAAGCCCCGAAGTGGATGAGGTAAAAAGGGAAAGAGAGATATCTCTGCTCGAATACCAGATAAACGAGATTGAGGCAGCTTCTTTAAAGGCAGGCGAAGAAGATGAAGTCGAAGAGAGATTAAGGGTGCTTGAGAATGCTTCGAAGATCCAGAATACTCTTAATCTTTTAAACGAAGTCATTTACGAGAGCGAAGGAAGTGCATCTGAACAGATCGATATGGCTCTTCGTGAGTTTTCCTCCGTATCTTCTTTTGATGACAGATTATCATCACTCTTTGAAGAACTGAATGATATTTCGGCAAGGATCTCGGATTTTGAAAGAGAGAATAAAAGACTTCTTGAAGAATATGCACCGGATGACGAGGAACTCGACAGACTCAGAGAAAGATTCGATCTTATTAACGAACTCGAAAGAAAATACGGCAAAAACGTCGAGGAAGTCCTGAAATATTACGACGAAAAGAAAGCGGAACTCGACGAACTGATCGGCTACGACGAGAAGCGTAAAAAGATCATCGAAGATTTTGAAAAGATAAAGAAAAAGCTTTCCAAAGAGGCGGATGAATTAAGTAAGATCAGAAAGAAATGTGCGATCGAATTCGAAAAAGCCATTTCCGAAAGCTTGGGAGATCTTAATTTCAATCAAAGCGAATTCAAGGTTTTATTCATTGAAAACGAAGGTTTTACTTTGACAGGAAAAGATAAAGTCAATTTTGAGATCTCGACTAACAAGGGCGAGCCGTTAAAACCTCTTGAGAACGTATCGAGCGGCGGCGAGCTTTCACGTATCATGCTCGCACTTAAAACCGTGGGTGCAGAGAAAGACAATACCGATACGCTTATATTCGATGAGATCGATGCCGGCATATCCGGAGTCACTGCATGGAAGGTCGCAAAGAAGCTTGCACTTTTGTCAAAAGATCATCAGGTTATCTGTATAACGCATCTTCAACAAATTGCGGCGATGGCCGATATTCATTATGAGATCGTAAAAAGTGTTTCAGATGATTCGAGAACCAATACATTTATCTCCAAACTCGATGAAGAAGGCAGGGTAAAGGAGATAGCCAGAATGCTCGGAGATGAATTTGATTCCGATAAATTTAAGGAAAATGCTCTTGAGATCATGAAACAGGCACTCGATTACAAAAATAGTATATAGGCTCATTTTTCTCTTTATAAGAGATTCGGATTATTGTATAATATACTATATATCGAGTTATGTTTTTTGCCTAACGGCATAAATTGTATTTTGCTCAAAATATTTGCCTGAATAAAAATTTTCGGATTATCCGTATAATGGAGGGTTTCATGAAAAATATTTTGTTTGTAGCTTCCGAAGGTGTGCCTTTTATAAAAACAGGCGGTCTTGCAGATGTTGTAGGTTCGCTTCCCAAATGTGTGGACAAGCGTTATTTTGACATTCGTGTCATGATCCCCAAATATACATGCATCTCTCAGGAACTGAAAGATAAGATGGTTTACAAGACCAGCTTTTACATGGATTTCCACTGGAAGAACGAATATGTCGGAATCCTTGAAGCCGAAGTTGACGGCGTTAAATATTATTTTATAGACAATGAGTCCAAATTCGGAGGATTCCATCCTTACAGCTCCAATGTTTATGACGATATCGAAAAGTTTGCATTTTTTTCAAAAGCAGCTTTATCGGCAATGCCTTTAATAGATTTCAGACCTGACGTTATCCATTGTCACGACTGGCAGACAGGTCTTATCCCCGTATATCTTAAAGAAAGATTCCAGGGCAATGAATTCTTCCACGGCATCAAGTCCGTTATGACAATCCATAACCTTAAATTCCAGGGTAAATGGGATGTTCCCGCAGTTAAGGATATCACAGGGCTTCCCGATTATTTCTTTACACCGGATAAGCTTGAATCTTATAAGAATGCAAATCTCTTAAAGGGCGGTCTTGTATATGCGGATGCGATCACAACCGTTTCCGAAACATATGCAAAAGAGATCATGACTCCTTTCTACGGTGAAAGCCTTGACGGTCTTTTACGTGCAAGAGAGAATGACTTAAGAGGAATAGTAAACGGTATCGATTATTCCGAATACGATCCTTCTGTAGACAAATTTATTGATTTTAAATACAATCCCCAGAATTTCAGAAAAGAGAAGATCAAGAACAAGAGAAAACTACAGCATGATCTCGGTCTTGAAGAAAACGACAAGATCATGATGATCGGTATTGTTTCGAGACTTACTGATCAGAAGGGCTTCGATCTTATCGCTTACATTATGGATGAACTCTGTCACGATGCGGTTCAGATCGTCGTTCTCGGTACAGGCGAAGAACAGTACGAGAACATGTTCAGACATTTTGACTGGAAATACAACAATAAGGTTTCGGCAAATATCTATTATTCCGAATCGATGAGCCATAAGATCTATGCATCCTGCGATGCGTTCCTTATGCCTTCGCTGTTTGAACCCTGCGGATTAAGCCAGCTTATGGCTTTAAGATACGGTACGATCCCCATTGTAAGAGAAACAGGCGGTCTTAAAGATACCGTTGAACCTTACAACGAATATGAGTCAAAGGGTACCGGATTCAGTTTTGTCAATTACAACGCTCATGAAATGCTTTATACCATCCGTTATGCCGAAAAGGTATATTACGACAGAAAGCGTGAATGGAATAAGATGATTGACAGGGCGATGGCAGTAGACTTCTCATGGCAGGTATCAGCAAACAAATATCAGGAGATGTACGACTGGCTGATCGGATAATTTTAATGAATTTTGAATTTGCTAAGGGGAACACTTATGTGTTCCCTTTTGTGCGAATACGGAGAAATATAAAAAATGGCTTTTGACGGTTTTTGCATTAAAAGAATAGTTAAAGAATATAACGATATCTTTACTGATTCCAGGATCTCAAAGATCATTCAGAACAATAATTTCGATATCATCCTTGTGATAAAAAAGGGTAAGGATACTTACAATCTTTTTGTATCCGCGAATCCTTCCATGTCTTATACATATCTTGTATCCGATAAGGGCGAAGCTCCGAAAAACGCTCTTAATTTCTGCATGCTTTTAAGAAAGTATATCGCTAACGGAAAGATACTGAGCGTTACTCAAAAAGACAACGAAAGGATCATCGTATTTGAAATAGAACATCTTGATGAGATGGGTGATCTTTCGGTTAAGAAACTTATATTCGAGCTGATGGGCAAGCACAGCAATATCATTCTTACGGATGAGAATGACATCATCCTGGACAGTATCAAAAGAGTTAACGAACTTACGAGTTCATTAAGGGAAGTTCTTCCGAAAAAAGAATATTTCTTCCCTTCGGATCTTAAAAAGATAAATCCCTATGAAACGGATCTTAAAAACGAGATCGTTAACATTTTCGATTCTTATTCGGAAGAAGAAAAGTCGAAACTTTCCCTTTCCTCGCTTCTCGTTAATTCTTTCGAAGGTGTTTCGAAGAATTTTGCAAAAGAAGTTCTTTTCAGAGCGGGAAAGATACAGGATACAAAACTTGTTAATACCGATAACGATATTCTCGGCAAAGTCATCGATTCGTTTGAAGAAACGCTTAAACTGACTCTTGAAGATAAATGCTTTTACGAATATATAAAAGATGGAAAACTTTTCGATTATTCCACTTTCAGATACGAATACTTAAATGATGAGTGTGAGTGTAAAGAACATTCGGATATGATGCTATCTGAATTCCTTTCGGTCTTTTACAGTGCGAAACACGATCAGAATGTTATCCTTCAAAAGAGCAACGATATAGTCAGTCTTCTGAATTCGCATATCTCAAAGAACAAAAAGAAGATCGCAGAGTGGGAAAAAGAACTTTTCGAATGCGAAAACAAAGAAACATTAAAGAAATACGGCGAACTTCTTAAAGCCTATTCCCACAGCATTCAAAGAGGAAAGAGTGCAAATGTACTCGATTATTATACCGGAGAGAACATAGATATCCCGCTTGATGAAAACAAGACTGTTATAGAAAATTCCAATAAGTATTTTAATGATTATTCGAAAGCTAAAAGAAGAGAGAGCAAGATAAAGGAACTTCTTGATCAGACAGATAAAGAAACCAAATATCTGGAAGACCTTCTCCTTTACATATCCCTATCGGAAAACACATCCGATATCAATCAGATAAGACAGGAACTTTACAACAAAGGATATATCAAAAAGAATGCTGTTATAAAAGAAAAGAAAAAGAGCATCGGAATAAAGCATTACATTTACGATAACAATTATCATATCTATGTCGGAAAGAACAATATCCAGAACGAAGAAGTGACTTTTAAAGTTGCAACAGGCAATGACTGGTGGTTTCATGCCAAAGGCATTGCCGGTTCGCATGTTATAGTCAAATCCGATAAGGATAATTCAGCAAACGAATGGGATATGCCGGACGAACTCTTTGAACTCTGCGGTGCGCTCGCTGCTATAAATTCTTCACATTCCGGACTTTCGAAAGTGGAGATCGACTACACGAGAAAAAAACATATAAAGAAACCTGCAGAGGGTGAAAAGGGAATGGTTATATATCATACTTATTATTCGCTTGTTGCGGTACCGGATATATCAAGGTTTAGTTTGACGAGCGTTAACTCATGAAGTATAATAACTACGTATGCATAAAACTAAAGGTGGGTTAAAATATGATTAAAAGCATGACCGGTTACGGCAGGAGCGAAAAAGTTACGCCTACGGCCAAATGTACGGTTGAGATCAAGTCTGTAAATCACAGATACCTTGATCTTTCGATTAAGCTTCCCAGAAAGCTCAATATGTTTGAAGCTGAGATAAGGGATGTGCTTAAGGATTATATCCAGAGAGGTAAAGTTGATATTTATGTTTCTTTTGAAGATTATTCGAAAGAAAGCGTAAATATAAAATACAATCCCGAGATCGCTGCCGAATACGTTAAGTATTTTGCGCAGATGTCAGAAGATTTTGATATCGATAACGATATCAGAGTTTCCGCTTTATCGAGAATGCCTGAGGTTCTTGTTTCGGAAGATGAGAACATCAACGAAGAAGAGATATGGAAACTCGTAAAAGATGCTTTGATCGAAGCTTGTGATGCTTTTGTTGTTACAAGGATCAAAGAAGGCGAAAACCTTAAGAACGATCTTATGGAAAAACTTGATTCCATGAGCAGGAATGTTGCTTTCATAGAAGAAAGATATCCTCTGATCATCGAAGAATATAAAAACAGACTTACAAACAAGATCAAAGAAGTTCTGGACGAGAAGCAGATCGATGAAGCCAGGATCCTTACTGAAGTCTGCATTTATTCCGACAAAGTCTGCGTTGATGAAGAGATGGTCAGATTAAAGAGCCATATCGAAGCCGTTAAAGAAGCTTTGACTACAGGCGGAGCTGTCGGAAAGAGACTTGATTTTCTTGCACAGGAATTAAACCGTGAAGCGAATACGACATTATCCAAATCGACGGATATCGAGATCTCGAACGTAGCTATCACGATCAAGACTGAAATCGAAAAGATAAGGGAACAGATACAGAACATCGAATAAGGAGCTTATCTTTATGACTGGAAACGGAATTTTAGTTGTGGTATCCGGGTTCTCCGGTGCCGGTAAAGGAACTCTTGTAAGAAAACTTATGGAAAAATATGATAATTATTCCTTAAGTATTTCCATGACGACAAGAGATAAAAGAGATGGCGAAGAAGACGGTGTACATTATTTCTTCGTAGACCACAGAAAGTTTGAACAGACCATCGCCAATGACGGACTTTTGGAATATGCTTCTTACTGCGGAAATTATTACGGAACTCCCAGAGAATATGTGGAGAAACAGATCGCCGCAGGCAAAGATGTTATCCTTGAGATCGAAGTTCAGGGTGCTCTTCAGATAAAGAAGAAATTCCCGAATACGCTTTTACTCTTTGTCACACCTCCTTCGGGTGAGGAACTTATCAACCGCTTAAGAGGCAGAAATACCGAGACCGACGAAGAGATCTTAAGAAGAGTTCAGAGAGCCGACGAAGAAGTTGAGTGGATTCCCAAATACGATTATCTCGTTATAAACGATAAACTGGATGAATGCGTTGATAACCTGCACAATATAATTGTTTCGGCACATAATGCGCCTAACAGACAGCAGGATTTAATAGAAAAAATCAAAAAAGAACTTGATCAAATTTCGAAAGGAGAATAGAAATGTTACATCCGTCTTACACAGATTTGATGAATGTCGTTAACTACGATGCAGTGGAGGCAGGCGATTCACCTATCGTTAATTCACGTTACTCGATTGTTATGGCTACATCAAAGAGAGCACGTCAGATTATTGACGGTGCTGAACCCCTTGTAGAAAATGAAGATGCAAAACCCCTCTCTATAGCTGTTAAGGAATTAAATGATTCCAAGATCAAGATTGTGGGATAATATTAATGCCCGTTGGATTTCCGATGGGCGTTTTTTCTTTTGACAACGAATTTTGCTTATGAAATTATATTTTGTTTCGCTTGGATGTGATAAGAATCTCGTTGATTCCGAACATATGCTTGCAGATATTCAAACCGAATATGAGATAATCGACGATCCTGCAGAGGCTGATATCGCGATTGTTAATACCTGTGCATTTATAAAAGATGCAAAAGAGGAAAGTATAAATACGATCCTCGAACTTGCTGAACTAAAAAAAGAGAACCTTAAATATCTTATCATAACAGGATGTCTTGCACAGAGATATTACAACGATCTTAAAGAACTTATCCCGGAAATCGACGGATTTTTGGGAATTTCAGCTTTTTCCAATATTTTGGACGATCTCAAACGTATATCAGATAAAGAGAAGTTTTTTGATATACCGGACATCAATGAAGAACAGCATGCTTCGGGCAAGAGATTCTTGAATCCGCCTTTCCATTTTTCGTACTTAAAGATCGCGGAAGGGTGCGACAAGAAATGTACTTACTGCTCGATCCCCTCGATAAGAGGCAGTTACCGTTCGATCCCGATGGAAGAACTGGTAAAAGAAGCAGAATACCTTGCTGAAAATTATGTCAAAGAACTGATCCTCGTAGCTCAGGAGACTACCGTATACGGCGTCGATCTTTACGGAAAAAAGAGTCTTACCGAACTTGTTGAAAAGTTAAGCAGGATCGAAGGGATAGAATGGATACGACTTATGTACTGTTATCCCGAAGAAATAGATGATGACCTCATAAAACTTATTAAGAACAACAAAAAGGTCGTTCATTACCTTGATATTCCCATTCAGCATGCATCCGACAGGATACTTCAGAAAATGGGAAGAAGAACATCCAAAAAGGATATAGTCAATCTTATTAAGAAATTAAGAAAACAGATCCCGGATATTTCTTTAAGGACTTCCCTTATCACGGGATTTCCGACCGAGACGGAAGAAGAATTTGAAGAACTCTGCGATTTCGTAAAAGAGATAAGATTCGACAGACTCGGCGTATTTACATATTCGAAAGAAGAAAATACTCCCGCTGCTTCTTTCAAGCCTCAGATTAAAGAAAGCATCAAGAAACAAAGACAGAAAGCGATAATGAAAATACAGAAAGAAATATCGCTTGAAAGAAATGCTTCTTTTGTTTCGAAGGAATTTGATGTGATCATAGAAGGCTATAATTCCGAAGAAGGTTTTTATTCTGCGAGAATGTACGCCGACGCACCCGATATTGACGGCTGTGTATTTATTGAATCCGACGGGAATTATTTAAGCGGAACCTTTTTGAAAGTAAGGATTACCGATTACTCGGAATATGATTTGATTGGAGAGATCGTCTCATGAACCTGCCTAACAGACTTACCGTAATGAGAATTATCGCCATTCCCTTCTTTATATTCTTTCTTATGGCGCCTTTTGTGCCTTTTGGGAAATGGATCGCGTTTGCGTTATTTATAGTTGCATCGTTAACAGATTTTCTTGACGGTTACATTGCAAGAAAAAACAATCTTATAACAGATTTCGGAAAATTTGCCGATCCCCTTGCGGATAAACTTCTGGTATGCTCGGCACTTATCTGTCTGCTGGCTTTGGGAAAGATAAGTTATATCATCGTGCTGATCATTATCTCCAGAGACTTTATCATTTCGGGATTCAGACTTGTTGCCGCATCCAAAGGCGTAGTGATCGCGGCTGACTGGAGCGGCAAAGTAAAAACAGCTCTTCAGATGGTCATGATACCGATGATCATCGCTGAATTAAAGTTCCTCTACTGGCCGACGATCGTTCTTGAGATCGTTGTAACCGCACTTACGGTTATATCTCTTATAGAATGTATCGTTAAAAACAGAGCCGTACTTAAAGAAGATAAAAAATAATCTTTTTTCGGAGTCCATATGATAGTTGAATATATTTCCGTCGGAACGGAGATCTTACTCGGAAACATTGTAAATACAAATGCGGCATTTCTTGCCGAGCAGTTTGCGAAGCTCGGTCTTACCGCTTATTATCAGACAAGTGTAGGTGACAATAAAGCCCGTATAAACGAATGCCTATCCATTGCTACAGGCAGAGCCGATATCATCGTTTTATCGGGAGGAATGGGTCCTTCTGCGGAAGACGTTACCATGGAGAGCGTATCTTTGTTTTTGGGCAAAGACATAAAAGAGGGTTCGATAGAAGGAAGCGAAGTCATTCCTAACGAATTCGGCAATTCGGCAGGTGAGATCATCGTGGATTCGGGACATTATTATATTCTGCTTCCCGGTCAGTTCAACGAGATAAAGCCGATGTTCTTAAAATACGTCGTTCCTTATCTTGAGAAGATCTCGGATTCAGTGATCATGACAAAGACCGTTAAGATCGCAGGAGTTTCGGAAAATGAAGTCGAAGAAAAGATTAAAGATCTGATCATGGATCATTCGAATCCTTCGATAACGATCTACCCCAAATCCGGAGAAGTTCATATCCACGTTACGGCGAAAGGATCCGACGAAGCAGAATGTGACAGACTTAATAAACCGGTAATAAAAGAATTAAAAAATCTTATAGGTGAATATATTTATACAACAGAAGATGAGGTTTCCCTTGAACAGTCGGTAGTCGATCTTTTGAAATCAAACGGTTTAAGCATATCATGTGCGGAATCATGTACCGGCGGAATGGTCGCTTCGAGACTTATCAATGTTGCGGGCGTATCGGAAGTTTTAAACAATTGCTATGTTACCTATTCCGACAAAAGCAAACATAAGATCCTGGGTGTTAAAAAATCCACTCTGGCAAAATACACGGCCGTGTCCGAAGAAGTTGCGGAAGAGATGTCCCAGGCTTCGGCTGTATCCAATAAGGCTGATGTATTTGTGTCCGTGACCGGAGTTGCCGGACCGGACAGCCCGTATGAAGGAAAAGAAGTAGGTCTTGTCTATATCGGATGTAATGTTAAGGGAAAGAACAAGGTTAAGGAATTTAAGTTTAAAGGTGACAGAATAAAGATAAGAGAATGTGCCACCACGGCAGCTCTTGATTTTGCAAGGGTATGCATTCTTGAATATATTACCGAAACACAATTCGGCCTTAATAAGTGATAAAAGGAGAAGTATTATGAATCAGGAATTTCTTTTTTGCCCAAGATGCGGTGCTGTTACACCTCCCGGAGTATGTACCAATTGCGGTTTTAAAATAGAAACCGAAAAAGAAGAGGTTAACGAAACAAATAACGAAAGCACGACCGGTAATGAAGGTGAGAATCTTCATCCTTTCTATAATGTAAATAATGACGGGAATACTTCGGAAGAGGGTGCTGCTTTTGCACAGCCTGAAAAGAAAAAATCCAAAGGGCTTATCATCGGCATCATTCTCGGAATAGTAGCCGTTGTATTTCTTATCGTTGTCCTTATCGCAGTTGCAGCTATCGCTGTTGTTCCCATTGCATTTAAGAGCATTTATACGGCAAACAATTCTATTTATAACAATAACAACATCAATACAACTCCCACGCCCGATCCCGACTTTAAGATCGAACTTGACACGGACGATGATGAAGACGAAGATGAAGACGATAAAGACAAAGAAGAAGACGAAGAAGATGAGGATGATACCGACAACGATATCGATTACGAAGAGTATTCCGCTTACTATGACACGATCACTCCTTTATACGGCGGTACTTCCGAATTTGATTACGATAAATTCGTAGAAGATTTTGCTAATAATGCAAACGAATATTGGGACGAACCTGCGGATGATGCATCGGATTATTATATCAACGGTCCCTGCGCTTCATACATGCAGTCTCCTTACAGCCATGAATTTGCCGAAAGAGACGGTTTTTCAACGCCTTATTATGAATATGTCGTAGATTCATATGTTGAGAACAAAAACTATTCCGTAGAAAGAAGACTTATCCGTTTCGAAGGTCAGATAAACGGCATTTTTGCAAATGCTTATTGCGCATATTATACACTTGATTCCGATAAAGTTGATTTTACCGCTGTAAACGAAACTTTAAGAAATCAGGCTTTAACATCTTTATATGATTACTGCTCGAATCATTCTTCATCCGAATACAAGAATTACACTCTTTATTCGGATTGTGTTATTACATTCAATAATGATGAGATATGTTCGATCGCTTACAATACGACCGCTTATCTTGACAATTCAACAGAGACTTTCTATATCCATGGCATAAATATCGATACAAAGAACGGTGAAGTCATGGATAACACAAAGATCCTCAATATCGATGACGATTTCTCGAAATTCTTTGTTTCGAGATCCAATACACAGAACAGTTTCGTAGATTCTATCAATTACAGTGATATCAAAGATGTTACAAAGGTTTTGAACGATGACGATTCACTCATCCTTTTGTTTACACCCCTTGGTATCGAGGTAGGATGCAATTACAGATATCATTATTCTTACGGATGGGTAACGGTTACCATAAATAATTTTGACTCTTATCTTTCCGGAAATTATACATTCAATGCCGACTTCGGCAAGGGATATGATATCTATAAATACGAGAAAGAGCACGGTATCATTTCGGACGGTTATGATTCGGATGAAGACGACGATTATTTTGATTTATGATTTTTCCCATAAAAAGTAAAAACTCATTCGTATCTTAAGTGTAAAAAGAAGAACCTTAAATCGGAGGTCACTATGGACGGAAAAGAAAAATGCAAAGCATTAAAACAGATCAGGAAACAGATTGCAGACAATAACGACATCGAATATGTTGTTGATGAATGCAAGCATAAAGGCAAATGCAAAGGTACATGTCCCAAATGCGAAGCTGAATTAAGATATCTTGAGAGAGAACTCGAAAAGAAAAGATCCATCGGACAGAAGGTCGCTGTTGCAGGCGTATCTCTGGGTATTGCCGCTTCATTCAGCGCATGTACGCCTACAGATGTTGTAAATTCGCTTACATATCCCATCAGGGATGTGTTTGGCCTCGGCTCTCTCGGTAATCCCGGCACTCCCGATTATTCCGGAGATGTGTCGATCGATCCCGGATACGATCTCCAGGGTGAGGAAGTCGATCCCGGATACGATATTATGGGAGATGTTGCCGCGCCGATTGATGACGGAGGCGAAGACGGATGTGATGACGGCATCGGAGAACTTGAAGGTGAACGTATGCCCGAAGAGGAAGAATATGAACTTGAAGGTGATGTTGAGTATATTCCCATCGATGAAGATTATGAACTTGAAGGCGGAGCCGTATATGATCCTGATGAGGATATCTGATAATGAATGAAGAAAACCTTACTTTGAATGTAGCTGCTATAAACAGAATAAGAACAAGTACGGACGGCGAGGGTGTAACAACCCTCGTTGTTTCTATGGGCTGCCCGTTAAGATGCGCTTACTGCATCAATCCGGTCACCTGGGACGGAACATACGGGGATTTCGTTAAGAAATATACATATGATGAATTATATAACGAATTAAAGATCGATGACCTGTATTTTCTTGCCACGGGAGGCGGCATAATGTTCGGAGGCGGAGAACCGCTTCTTAATTCGGGATTCATAAAAGGCTTTATAGAAAGATACAAAAATACAGGATGGAAATTCAATATGGAAACATCCCTAAATGTTCCCTTGGATAATCTTAAGGACGTTTTGGGGCTTATCGATCATTTTATAGTCGATACGAAAGATATGAATAAAGAAAGGTATGAGCTTTACACTAAAGGCGATTACGACAGATTCTTTAATAATCTTAAATTTCTTATTGAAAGTGCCGGAGCCGATAAGATAACCGCAAGGGTTCCCGTCATTCCTGTTCTTCATAAAAATGAGGAATATAAAGAAAGTGTCGAGGCACTCAAAGAACTCGGTATAAAAAACATAGATGTTTTTAATTATGTTATGCCCGAGGGAAGAAAAAAAGTTTCAAAAGAGGCTTTTAAGAACAGAGAAGATATTTTATCCCAAATTAAATAATTTATATTGAATTAACGCATTGCTTTTGTTAATATTGTTTCATCCGAATAACAGAGTTCTTTCTGTTATATTTCCCTATTTTAAAAAATTTAAGATGAAACGGGGTGATGCGTATTGAATGTTTAATTTTTTGTTGACAAGAACAAATGTTTGGTATAACATAAAAACAGAACGTATGTTTGATGGAGGTTAACATGGAAAGAGAAGACAAGATTAAAGCACTTGAAGCAGCTTTAACCCAGATTGAAAAGCAATACGGCAAAGGAGCCGTTATGAAACTCGGCGATCCCGCGAGCAAGATGAATGTTGAGACTATTCCCACGGGTTCGATCAGTTTGGATATAGCTTTGGGACTCGGCGGTATTCCCAAAGGACGTGTTATAGAAATTTACGGACCTGAATCTTCAGGTAAAACAACAGTTACTCTTCATATGATCGCGGAAGTACAGAAGAGGGGCGGTATCTGCGGATTTATCGATGCAGAACATGCTCTCGATCCCGCATATGCAAAAAATATCGGTGTTGATGTCGACAATCTTTATATTTCCCAGCCTGATAACGGAGAACAGGCCCTTGAGATCACAGAGACAATGGTTCGTTCAGGAGCTATCGATCTTGTAGTTGTCGATTCCGTTGCTGCACTTGTTCCCAAGGCAGAACTCGAAGGAGATATGGGCGATGCTCATGTCGGTCTTCAGGCAAGACTTATGTCACAGGCTTTAAGAAAACTTACAGGTGCTATCGGAAAGACAAACTGTACTGTTGTATTTATCAACCAGTTGAGAGAAAAAGTCGGAGTCTTCTACGGCAATCCTCAGGTTACTACCGGCGGTAATGCTCTTAAATTCTATTCGTCGGTCAGAATGGAGATAAAGAAAGTAGATACAATTAAGGTTAACGGCGAAGTTGTTGGCAACAGGACCAGAGCCAAGATCGTTAAGAACAAGGTTGCGCCTCCTTTCAAAGAGGCTGAATTTGATATCATGTTCGGTGAAGGCATCTCATTCGTAGGAGATCTTCTCGATCTTGCTACAGAGATAGACGTTATCAATAAAGCAGGTGCATGGTATGCTTATAAAGGAAACAAGATCGGACAGGGCAGAGAGAACGCAAAGATCTATTTACAGGACAATCCCGAGATCTTAGGCGAAGTTGAAGAAGCAGTAAGATCTCATTTCGATCTTCAGGGTGTTCCTTCTGAAACAGATAAATAGTATTCGGTATTAATATGCAGGTTAAAGAAATTTCGGAATTCAATTCCGCAAAATTTAAAATTACTTTAGATAACGGAATCGCCTTTGTTTTATACAAAGGCGATTTGTCTAAATACAAGATCGAAGAAGGGGAAATAGATGATTCCGTTATAGAAGAGATATTCGAAGAAGTCCTTCCTAAAAGGGCTTTGGACAGAAGTCTTAAGATCATTACGGGTAAAGACATTACTTCGGGTGAACTTAAAAAGAAACTCGAAAAAGACGGATATCCCGAAGATACGATCGAAGTGACGATCGAAAGGCTTAAAAAAGAAAGGCTTCTCGATGATGAAAGATATGTTCGTTTATTCATCGAATCCAAGAGCCTTAAAAAGAGCAAAAGAGATATAATGGCCGCATTATATCAAAAAGAGATCGATACGGATATGGCGGAGAGGATATACGATGAGCTGAAAGATGAAGGAAGCCTTTCCGATGAAAAGGAACTTATTGTAAAACTCCTTCAGAAAAGACATTTCGATTTTGAGAATGCGGAATATGAAGAAAGGCAAAAACAGATTAAATATCTTCTTAATAAAGGATTTTCTTACGATTCAATTCATAGTGTTATGCGAGGCGAATAACACTTTATTTTGTGGTTTCAAACGCTTTTTGGTTTACAATAATTCTTGACATCTTACCCGAAACAATATAATATATAAATGTTGTAATTTGCAATATGGGGTATTATTGCCCTGTACATACTGTACAATGATAACTAAATAAGGAGGTAAGACTGTCAATGTTTGGACAAGTTAGTGTGGTTATATTGATAATCGCCGTCTTGGTTGCCGTAATCATTGCTGCACTTGTTTCCGGTTTGATCACATATTCTGTTTACAAGAAGAAGATCACAGACAAGATCGGTAACGCCGAAGACAAAGCCCGTGAAATTCTTGATGAGGCCTTGAAAACAGCTGAAGCCAAGAAACGTGAAGGTTTGCTTGAGATCAAGGAAGAATCCATAAAATACAAGAATGAGATCGAAAAAGAAAACAGGGAACGCAGAGCTGAGCTCCAGAGGAGTGAAAGAAGAGTTCAGCAGAAGGAAGAGAGCGTAGATAAAAAACTCGAACAGATCGAGAAAAAGGAAGCTGCTATTTCTTCTAAGGAAGCGGAATTGGCGAGAGAAAAAGAAGCCGTATCTAAACTAAACGAGCAAAGATTGAAAGAACTTGAACGTATTTCAGGTTATACCTCTGAAGAAGCAAAAGAGTATTTGTTAAGAATTGTTGAAGATGATTTGAAACACGAGAAAGCTGTCAGGATCAAAGAGATGGAATCTCAGATCAAGGATGACAGTTCTCAGAAAGCCAAGGAATATGTTGTTAATGCAATTCAAAGATGTGCAGCAGACCATGTTTCCGATGTTGCGATTTCTGTTGTAAACCTTCCTAATGATGATATGAAGGGAAGGATCATCGGACGTGAGGGTAGAAACATCAGAACACTTGAACAGATGACAGGTGTTGAATTCATTATCGATGATACTCCCGAAGCAGTTGTTTTATCGGGATTTGATGCAGTCAGAAGAGAAGTTGCAAGGATCGCTCTTGAAAAACTCATTCTTGACGGCAGGATCCATCCCGCAAAGATCGAAGAATCTGTTGAAAAAGCACAGAAAGAAGTTGAGAACATTATGAAAGAAGAGGGTGAGAACGCCGTACTTGAAGCAGGTGTTCACGGAATCAATCCCGAACTTGTCAAGATTCTCGGAAAACTTCATTTCCGTACCAGTTTCGGACAGAACGCTCTTAAACATTCCATTGAAGTGGCACATATTGCAGGTCTTCTTGCTGAAGAGATCGGTCTCGATGCCAAAATGGCCAGAAGAGCCGGATTGCTTCATGATGTCGGCAAAGCTGTCGATCACGATCAGGAAGGTACACATGTTACTCTCGGTACCGAATTATGTCGTAAATATCATGAGCCCGCAATTGTTATAAATGCTGTTGAATCACATCATGGTGATGTTGAACCCACATCTCTTATAGCGCGTATCGTTCAGGCAGCCGATGCTATTTCAGCTGCTAGACCCGGTGCAAGAAGAGAAACTCTGGGTGCTTATACGACCAGACTTACAGAGCTTGAAGAATTATCCAACAATTTCGAAGGTGTTGAAAAATCTTTTGCTATTCATGCAGGTAGAGAAATACGTGTTATGGTAATACCCGATAAGATCACGGATGACGATATGGTATTACTTGCTCATGACATTTCCAAAAAGATCGAGGATGAACTTAAATATCCCGGTCAGGTTAAGGTTAATGTCATCAGAGAAACAAGAGTTATTGATTATGCTAAGTAAAACTAAACCCCTTGCTTTATGCAGGGGGTTTATTTAGTTTATTTTCCTACTTTTTTCTTGAAGAATTGCCCTGAAGGTATTAAAATAATAAACGTTGAATTAAATTTATAGGAGTGGGTTTTTAATCCAAATTGAAGTTATGAAAGAATACTCTTCATTGTCCAAAGACGAGTTGATCGCATTGGAAAAAGAACTGTCAAAAAAATACGACGAAGCCAAAGTAAAAGGTCTTAAGCTTAATATGGCAAGAGGACTTCCCGGAGCTTCCCAGCTTGATATGGAGGCTGATTTCTTTAATACGCTTAATCCTACAAGCGAATTTAAGTCGGAAGCTGGTATCGATTGCAGAAACTACGGTGAACTTCTTGGTATCACCGAAGCCAGAAAGCTTATGGGCGATATGATGAGCATTCCTTATGAGAACGTTATTGTTTTCGGTAACTCGAGCCTTAATATAATGTATGATACCGTATGCCGTTCTATGATCCTGGGTGTATGCGGTTCAACACCCTGGTGCAAACTCGATAAAGTAAAATTCTTATGCCCCGTTCCCGGATATGACAGACATTTTGCCATTACCGAGCAGTTCGGCATTGAAATGATAAACATACCCATGAAGAGCGACGGCCCCGATATGGATATGGTTGAAGAATATGTAAACAATGATCCTGCAGTTAAGGGTATCTGGTGTGTTCCCAAATATGCAAATCCTACAGGTATCACTTATTCGGATGATGTTGTAAGAAGATTTGCAGCTTTAAAGCCTGCTGCCCAAGATTTCAGGATCTACTGGGACAATGCTTACAATATTCACCATTTATATGACAATAATCAGGATAATATCCTTGAGATCCTTTCCGAGTGCAGCAAATGCGGCAATGAAGATATGGTATACAAATTCTGCTCGACTTCCAAGATCACATTTCCTGGAAGCGGTATAGCGGCTCTCGGAACTTCCAAGAAGAATCTTGATTATATTAAGAGTGTGATCACGATCCAGACTATCGGTCATGACAAGTTAAATCAGTTAAGACATGTCAGATATTTCAAGAACTTCGAAGGCATGAAGAAACATATGAAGAAACATGCCGAGATCTTAAGACCCAAGTTTGAACTTGTGCATAAGAAACTCGAGGAAGAACTCGGCGGACTCGGGATCGGTTCCTGGACAAATCCTCACGGCGGATATTTCGTATCATTCAATTCGATGGACGGATGTGCAAAAGAGATCGTTTCCCTGTGCAAAGAAGCGGGAGTAACGATGACGGGAGCAGGCGCTACATATCCTTACAAAAAGGATCCGTTTGATTCAAATATAAGGATCGCACCTACATTCCCTCCGATAGAAGAGCTGTCACAGGCTATCGACATTTTTGTGATCGTTGTAAAGCTTGTAAGTGTAAGAAAACTGTTAAGCAAATAATAAAAAACAGAACACCCCGGATCTTTTCCGGGGTGTTTTCCTTTGACTAAAAAAGTCAATATTTTCGATTAACATAAATTGTTTATATAATATGTTTTACTTTAGTTTTTACTTAACATAAATACCATAAAATTTGTCCCTCTCTATATTTAGTTATTTTGAATTGTGCTTATTCAAGATATAGGAAAGCGTCTAAAAGATGCCTAAAAATAGGCAATTTTTCGAAATAAATTCCATTTTTCAATTGCTTTTTCATCTCAATTTTAATATAATAACTTATGCAGTCAACGATTGACATAATGTGTTGACTTTCTTTACTAACATTGGTTCGGAAGGCTCTTATGGAAAAGCAAATTCAGTTGTTTATAGATTATATTCATAACAAGAAAAAAACATCTTTAAACACCGAGATGTCATACAAAAGGGATTTGCTTAAAGTAGTTGCTTATCTTAACGAACACGGTATCAATAATTGGGAAGATGTAAAATATTCGGATCTTAAAGCGTATATCGATTCGATGTTTGAAGGCAATTTTGCCAATGCTTCCATCTCCAGAAGTGTTGCTTCGGTAAAAGCATTTTTCGCTTTTCTTCAATATTCACAGGTTTGCAAAGATGATGTAGCCAAGGAGTTAAAAGCTCCGAAGATCGAAAAGAAGATGCCCAGCATTCTTACTAAGAATGAGGTGACATTGCTTCTTGAACAGCCTTCGGGTAAAACTCCCAAGCAGATAAGAGACAAAGCCATGCTTGAACTTTTATATGCTACCGGTATCAGAGTCAGCGAACTTATTTCACTTGAAAACTCCGATATTAATCTTAATATGGATTTCATTAAGATCCGCGATCTGAAAAAAGAGAGACTTATTCCTTTCGGAACCAAGGCTCATAATGCTATGACCGAATATATTCTTAATTCAAGGGATATTTTACTTGAGAACAACGATTCGAAGTATTTCTTTGTAAACTGCTCCGGATCTCAGATGTCCAGACAGGGATTCTGGAAACTTATAAAGAGTTATACAAAAATGGCAGGGATCGATGCCGATATCACCCCTCATACTTTAAGACATTCGTTTGCAGCTCACCTTGTTGAAAACGGTGCAGAACTTAAAGCCGTTCAGGAGATGCTCGGACATTCCGATATTTCAACTACTCAGATATATCTTAATAATACGCAGAATCATCTTCGTGACGTATACGATAAGACACATCCGAGAAGTTAATTTTTGTTTGCTTTTAAATCTTCACAAAAGAAGCTTTTCTTTCTTTAAATTCGGCCACATAATCAAAACCGATATCTTTAAGTATTTCGCCTGCTTCTTTTATTCCGTATGCGATATCTTTAACATTGTGGGCATCGCTTCCGAAAGTTATTATTTCACCGCCGCATTCTTTATAGAATCTGATTATTTCCGGGTCAGGGTTGAATTCTTTTAAATTGCCTCTTCTTAATCCGCCGGAATTTATTTCTATTCCTTTATTGTTTTCTTTCAGTATTCTGAATATTTCACGGAATATCTCTTTATAATTGCTGATACTCCTCTGAGAAGGAAGCGTATCTGTGTATCTTACACAGTAATCCAGATGTCCGTAAACATCAAAATCATCAAAATTCTGTACATTTTTAAGGATCTCTTCGTAATACATCCTGATCCCGTCTACCGGATCGATGTTTTCCCAGTATGATTTAAAATACGGATCGACTTCGCCTGCCGTATGTGAGGAGAGGATAATAAAATCGTAAGGATATTCTTTTGTGATCCTTTTGCAAAGGTCATAGATCTTCGGATAAATGCCCAGTTCCATACCGATCCTTACATTGATCCTGCTTTGCAATTCAAGATCGTTTCTTATTTCTATTGCTTTTTGGTTGTAATTATATGTGTCGAGATCGAACGTTCCCGATTCGCCTTCGCGATAGCATGGGAACAAAGGATCGTTATGATCCGTGAAACAAATGGTCTTTAAACCTTTATCGATCGCCGAATCTATCATTTCGGACATCACGGCTTTGCTGTCGCCCGAAAAATTCGTATGCATGTGCTGGTCTGATAAGATCATAATTATAAGCCTTTCTTTTTTCTGATTTCCTATTTTAGCATTTCAATGAAGGTAAAACCATAAAAGATTAAAAAAACCATAATTTTAAAAACAGTTTTATTATTTTTAAAAAGATATTATAATAAGTAACGGTTAACGGATATAATACTTTATAAATATAAGAAAGGATGAGACCGGTCAACGGTTTCGAAGATGAAATGACCAAGATCAGAACAAGATTCGCACCTTCACCTACAGGAAGAATGCATGTAGGAAATTTGAGAACTGCTTTATATGCTTATTTGATCACAAAACATGAAGGCGGAGATTATATTTTACGTATCGAAGATACAGATCAGGAAAGATACGTAGAGGGTGCTGTTGATATAATTTACAGAACTCTGGAGAAAACGGGACTTATTCATGATGAAGGACCTGATAAGGATAAAGGATTCGGCCCTTATGTTCAGTCTGACAGACAGAAGAGCGGTATCTATCTTGAATATGCAAAAAAACTCATCGAAAAAGGTGAGGCTTATTACTGTTTCTGCGACAAAGAGCGTCTTGCGACTCTTACAAGAACAGAGGGCGACAAAGAGATTAATGTTTATGACAAGCATTGCCTTTCACTTTCTAAAGAAGAGATCGAAGAGAATCTTAAAGCAGGAAAACCTTATGTTATAAGACAGAATAACCCCAATACAGGTACAACGACTTTCCATGATGAGATCTACGGTGATATCACTGTTGATAATTCTGAACTTGACGATATGATCCTTATCAAATCCGACGGCTTCCCCACATATAATTTCGCAAATGTTGTAGATGATCATCTTATGGGTATCACTCATGTTGTAAGAGGAAATGAGTACCTTTCTTCATCTCCCAAATACAACAGACTTTACGAAGCTTTCGGCTGGGAAGTTCCCGTATATGTTCACTGTCCTTTGATAACAGACGAAAACCATCAGAAATTATCCAAGCGCTGCGGCCATTCTTCATATGAAGATCTTATCGAGCAGGGCTTTTTGTCGGATGCCATCGTAAACTTTGTGGCACTCCTCGGATGGAGTCCCGAAAACAATCAGGAGATCATGTCTCTTGATGAACTTATTAAAGCCTTTGATTACAGACATATCAATAAATCGCCGGCTGTATTTGACTATACAAAGCTTAAATGGATGAACGGCGAATATATCAAGGCCATGGATTTTGATGCATTCTACGAGAAGGCACTTCCTTTTATCAAAGGAGCCATCAGTAAAGATCTTGATTTTAAAAAGATCGCTGAAATGGTTAAAACTAGAATAGAAGTATTTCCGGACATCACGGATCATATTGATTTCTTCGAGGCAGTACCCGAGTATGATTCAGAGATGTATGTACATAAAAAGATGAAGACTGATAAGGCTATATCTCTTGATGTATTAAAAGACATCCTTCCCGTTCTGGAAGAACTTGATGAAAACAAATACGTCAATGATGATCTTTATGCGCTTCTTATCGATTTTGCCGCAAAGAAAGAATTGAAAAACGGTACCGTACTCTGGCCTGTCAGAACCGCACTTTCCGGAAAACAGATGACTCCCTGCGGCGCTACCGAGATTCTTGAAATATTAGGAAAGGAAGAGTCGCTTAAGAGAATAAAAGCGGCCATCGAAAAATTATCGAATGAAATTTGATGACAATCAAATAAGTGTTATTAACGCCGATCCCGATCCTCTGCTTGTTACAGCGGGGCCGGGGTCCGGCAAAACGGCGGTTTTAACTCACAGGATCCTTTATTTACATGAAAAGTTAAAGATCCCGTACGAGAAGATACTTGTGATCACTTTTACCAAGGCTGCCGCCGTGCAGATGAAGTCAAGGTTTGAAAAACTTATCGATTTGGATTCCAAAGTTACGTTCTGTACATTCCATTCGCTGTTTTATTCCATTATCAAAGACTTCAAATCAGAAAATCTTCAGATCATTTCCCTTAATGAAAAACTGAATATATTAAAAACCGTTCTGCTTGATAATTCGATCGATGCCGAAAGCTTGGATCTTCAGTTGCTTTTGGATGATTTTTCAAGGTTTAAAAACATGGAAAACGAAAACGTATCGTTCGAGCCTCTTTATCTTGAGAGAGATGCTTTTATGCGTATTTTTGGTCAGTACAATGAAGAAAGCCGTTCAAGAAACCTTATGGATTACGACGACTTTGTTATTTTCGTGGAAAAATATTTTGATAACGATACTGAATTCTTAAATAAATGGAAAAACAGGTATTCTTACTGTTTGATAGATGAGTTTCAGGATATAAATTATAAACAGTACGATATTATCAAGAAGCTGTTCCTTGGAAAAAGCGTTTTTGCTGTAGGTGATGAAGACCAGTCGATCTACGGTTTCAGAGGATCTTCTTCAGATATCTGCATTAAATTCAAAAAAGACTTTGATGCGAATGTAATAAAGCTTGTAAATAATTACAGAAGCAAGAAAAGCATAGTCGAAGCGGGAATGAATCTTATTTCTTTCAATACGTTAAGGTTTGACAAAAAGATAGTATCAAAGAATCCCGGAGGCACAGGGGAATTTAAACTTAATGAATACTTATCGTCCATGGATGAGTATGATGCACTGGCTAAAGAGGTAAAAGAAGACGCAGGGAAAAGAAGCATCGTTATATTGACAAGAACAAATTATATTCCGGACAGCCTGAGGTATTCCCTTCTTAAGAACAATATAAAAGTCAATTACGAAAAGACTGTTGATATTAGCAAAAACAAAGAATTTACGGAGGATCTTTTGACATATTTTAAGATCGCATGCAATGAAAGGACATTTTCGAATCTTACAAAAATTGCAAATAAGCCTAACAGATATATTTCAAGGAATTTTATATCGGAATGTAAAGAACGTTCCAGAAATGACTGTTATAGTTATGTAAACTTAATGGCTGCGTGCGGAAAAAAGACATATTTAAAAACGAATATATTCAAATTTGAAAGACAGATGAAAGAACTTGGCAGGCTGGATTCTTTTGAAGGCCTTATTTATATCATGAAAGTTGTCGGTTATGATAAATATCTGTTTGAAAAGGGTATCGATTATAAGACCGATTATGAAGAATTAAAGTCGATCGCGAGAGAATTTCCTTTTAAAGAAGACTTTATTGACTATTTTGAACTGATAAATAAAGAAGAGAACGGCAAGTCTTCGGTTAAATTCCAAGATGCCTGTGATATATGCACGATCCATGCTTCAAAGGGGAGGGAATGGGATGAAGTTTATATCCCGGATCTTAACGAAGGCAATATTCCGCATAAAAAGGCATTTACAAAAGAAGACATAGAAGAGGAAAGAAGACTTTTTTACGTTGCCATGACAAGGGCTAAGGAAAAACTCTGGATCGGCTTTGTCAATGACGAGAAAAGAAGTCTTAAGCCTTCTTTGTTCGCATCTGAACTGTCTGCAAAAACTAAGGTCATTAAACATTAAACAATGAATTAAAGTATTGAATACCAAAAATATTGAATGTATAATAATAAAGTTGAAATAAACAATATGAACTTTCAATTAATTAATATAAAGGAGATATAAAAATGGCATTTGTTGACAGAATCAAAGAAAGAGCAAAACTTCAGGACAAAACTATCCTTCTTCCTGAAACAATGGATGACAGAACATATTACGCAGCTGAAGGTGCGATCAAAGAAGGCATCGCAAAGATCGTTCTTATCGGTTCACAGGCTGAGATCGACGAGCATGTAAAGAGCACAGGAGTTGATATTTCAAAGGCTGAGATCATCGATCCCGCTACATGCGCAAAACTTGACGATTACGTAAATCTTTTATATGAAACAAGAAAAGCTAAGGGTATGACACCCGAGCAGGCAAGAGAGATCCTTCTTAAGGATACGATCACATTCGGTATCGTTGCTCTTAAGGCAGGCGATGCAGACGGACTTGTTGCAGGTGCATGCCATTCTACAGCAGATACACTTCGTCCTTCACTTCAGATTCTTAAAACAAAAGCCGGATGCAAGCTTGTTTCCGCATTCTTCATCATGGATGTTCCCAACTGCGAATACGGTGCTAACGGAACATTTATCTTTGCAGATTCCGGATTAAATCAGGATCCCAATCCCGAAGAACTTGCAGCTATCGCAGCTTCATCTGCAGAAAGCTTTGAAAGCCTCGTAGGAGAGAAGGCTGTATGTGCAATGCTTTCACATTCTACAGTCGGTTCAGCTAAACATCCTCTTGTTGACAAGATGGTTGAAGCTACAAAGATCGCAAAAGAACAGTATCCCAATATCGTTGTTGACGGTGAGTTCCAGCTTGATGCAGCAATCGTTCCTTCGGTTGCCAAGTCCAAAGCTCCGGGCTCTGATGTTGCAGGTAAGGCTAACGTTCTTATCTTCCCCAACCTTGATGCAGGCAACATTTCTTACAAGATCGTTCAGAGACTTGCAAAGGCTGATGCTTACGGACCTATCCTTCAGGGTATCGCAAAGCCTGTTAACGACCTTTCCAGAGGATGTTCATGGCAGGATATCGTTGGTGTTATCGCCATCACAGTTTGCCAGGCAAGCGCACAGTAAAAGATATTTCTATAAAATATAAAGGCGGAGTGAACGATCACTTCGCCTTTTTTGATGCTTGGACGGCAGAGCAGTGCAATAAAAAAACCTTCCTTAAAAGGAAGGTTTATATTTTAAATCGAAAGTGAATTATTCTTCGTCTAATTTAATAATCTCTTTCTTATTGTAGCATCCGCAAGCCTTACATACTCTGTGAGGAACAGTAAGTGCGCCGCACTTAGAACATTTTACCAATGTTGTTGCTCCCATCTTCCAGTTTGCTCTTCTTTTATCTCTATGGCTTTTGGATGATTTGTTCTTAGGACAAATAGACATATCTTTACACCTCCAATTCCCTGTATCTTTTTTATTCGTACGTTAAAGAGTATACAGTTTGAAAATAACTTTGTCAACAAAAAAGTTAATAATAAACTATTTCTTGATTTTTCGGCCAATTTTATGTATATTTAAAGTTGAATTTTTATGGACATATGTAATACATAGAGGCATAGAAAATGAGTGATTTTGTAAAGGTTGCACTTGATGCTCACGGCGGCGACAATGCTCCGAAGGAAGTAGTCAAAGGTGCCCTTCAAGCGATAAAAGCATATCCCGAGTTACAGGTTTTCCTTGTAGGCGTTGAGGAACTTATCAATAAGGAACTCGAAGGCGTTGAATATGATAAGGAAAGACTTGTTATCGTTAACGCTACTGAGATAATCTCAATGGCCGAGCCTCCTGTTGCTGCGATCAGAAAGAAAAAGAATTCTTCCATAGTAATAGGAATGACCATGGTAAAGAATAAGGAAGCGGATGCGTTTGTATCCTGCGGAAGTACCGGCGCCGTTCTGGTTGGCGGCCAGGTTATCGTAGGCAGGATCAAAGGGGTTGAAAGACCTCCTCTGGCTCCTCTTATCCCTACAGCCAAAGGTTTTTCTCTTTTGATCGACTGCGGCGCGAATGTGGATTCGAAGCCTTCCAACCTTTTACAGTTTGCGAAAATGGGTTCCATCTATATGAATAAGATGATGGGCGTTGACAATCCCAGAGTAGCGATAGTTAATATCGGAACGGAAGAGGAAAAAGGAAACGCTCTTGTAAAAGATACTTATCCTTTGCTCAAAGGATGCCCCGATATCAATTTTATCGGAAGTGTTGAAGCGAGAGATATTCCTGCAGGTTACTGCGATGTTATCGTATGCGATGCTTTCGTCGGAAATGTTATCCTTAAGCTTTACGAAGGCCTCGGAAATACGCTTATCACTAAGATCAAAGAGTCAATGCTCTCTAATGCGAGAAGCAAAATGGGTGCGGCACTCGTAAAACCGGCTCTTAAAAAGACTCTTAAAGGATTTTCCGCATCAGAATACGGCGGAGCGCCTCTCCTCGGACTTAAAGGTCTTGTGCTTAAAGGCCACGGCAACTCAAAAGCCGGAGAGATAAAGAACGCTTTGGAACAGTGCATTAAATATAAAGACAGCGGAATGCTGGATATACTGAGTGAGAGTTTTGCCATCACCCAGATTCAGGAGGATTAGAGAATTAAAATGGAAGTGGACATGGATAATATACTTGAAGTTTTAAAAGAGAAGATCGTTGAAATTTTAAATGTCGATCCTAACGAGATCACTGAAAAAACGACTTTTATAGGTGATCTTTGCGCTGATTCGCTTGACGTATACCAGATCATACTCGGTGTGGAGGATGCTCTTGATATCTCTCTTGACGGGGAAGACGTCGAGACTATCGCCAATGTGGGCGAAGCCGTTTTATTAATAGAAAAGGTTATGGAAAACAAATAATGAATATAGATGAAAAACTACAAGATTTACAAGATCTTATCGGTTTGAAATTTGCGGATACCGCCAATTTGCGCAGCGCGATATCGCATTCTTCTTTCGTTAACGAATTAAAAGTAAATAAATGGGAAGATTATGAGAGACTGGAATTCCTCGGCGATGCGGTTTTAGAGATCGTATCAAGCGACTTTTTGTACAGACATCATCCCGATATGCCCGAAGGTGAACTTTCCAAATTGAGAGCATCTCTTGTCTGCGAACCTTCTCTGGCATTTACTGCAAAAAGAATGAATCTTTCCGAATATATACTTCTCGGAAAAGGTGAGGATGCAAGCGGCGGACGTAACCGTAATTCCATCCTGTCAGATGTTTTTGAAGCTATCATCGGTGCCGTATATCTTGAATTCGGATATATGGAAGCCAAGAATTATATCGAAAAGTTCTTATTGAACGATATCTCGGAGAATCAGCTTTTTGTTGATTCCAAGAGCCGTATGCAGATCTATGTTCAGTCCCAGGACAATATGTCTCTCGAATACAAAGTTATTGAAGAGACCGGTCCCGATCACGACAAACATTTCGTAGTCGGATTATTTATCAATGATGAACTTATCTGTTCCGGAGAAGGACATAATAAAAAAGAAGCGGAACAGCTTGCTGCTTATAACGGCATAAAGATTTATACAAAGGAAGATTAAAATGTATTTAAAAAGCATTGAAGTTCAGGGCTTCAAGTCTTTTGCAAATAAAATCTCGTTTGAATTTAACAACGGTATCACCGGAATCGTAGGCCCCAACGGATCGGGAAAGAGTAATGTTGCCGATGCCGTTAGATGGGTTTTGGGAGAACAGAGGATCAAACAGCTTCGTGGTGCATCCATGCAGGATGTCATCTTTTCGGGTACTCAGTTAAGAAAACCCGTCGGAAGCGCATATGTAGCCATCACTCTCGACAATTCCGACCATGCTCTTGCCATTGATTTTGATGAAGTTACCGTTGCCAGAAGGATTTACCGTTCAGGTGAATCCGAATATCTTATCAATGATACCGTTTGCCGTCTTAAAGACGTAAACGAGCTTTTTTATGATACGGGTATCGGTAAGGAAGGCTATTCCATCATCGGTCAGGGTCAGATCGACAAGATCTTAAGTTCCAAACCCGAAGACAGAAGAGAGCTTTTCGACGAAGCTGCAGGTATCGTTAAATTCAAGAGAAGAAAAGTCGAAGCGTTAAAGAAGCTCGAAAACGAAAGAGCAAATCTTTTACGTGTTACCGACATTCTTTCGGAACTCGACAGACAGATCGGACCTCTCGAAAAGCAGTCGGAAAAAGCAAAGATATATCTTTCCAAGAAAGAAGAATTGAAGAAATACGATATTAACGTATTTTTGCTTGATTCCGCTGAGATCGACAAAAAGATCAATGATCTTATCGAAAAAGAAAAGATCGCCCAGTCCGATTATGAAGAAGCAGTTCATCTCGGTGAAAAGCTTAAAAGAGATTACGAAGAAGTAGAGAACATTCTTGCTCATCTCGAAGAAGAGATAGATTCAAATAAAGCCAAACTCGCGGATACGGATGTTATGCGTGAGAAACTCGAAGGCGAGATCAATCTTATTAACGAACAGATTTCCTCTGCTACCGACAATATGGAGCATTATGAGACCAGATTAAACAATCTGGATTCTTTAATCGCGTCCAAAAACGAGGAGATCAAGAAGGTCGAAGAATTAAAATCGGAGATCGATAAGGAAATAGCCGACAAAAAGGTTTCAAACGATGCGGCAAAAGACGAACTTACCGAAGTCGAGACACTTATCGAAACCGTAACTTCATATATCGATAAAGGAAATTCATATATCATCGAACTTTTGAATGAAAGAGCTACGATCAAAGCTGATATTTCCGGTATCGATACAAGTATTTCACAGAAAAACATACGTCTTTCGGAAGTTAATGCAAAACTTCTTGCCGCTAAGTCCGTTGAGGCAAAGCACAACCAGGAAGTCAAGCAGTTCGAGGACGAATTCCAGAAGATAACCGAAGAGATCGCCCAGATCAACCAGAAGAGCAAAGATCTTGATGCTACGGTTTCTTCTTTCCATGACGAGCTTGCAAAAAGCGACGATAAACTTAAAGAAGTTCAGATCAAATATCATCAGGAAAAATCCAAACTCGAAGCAGTTTCGAATATCTGTGAGAGATATGACGGTTTTAACTCATCCATCAAGAGAGTCATGGATGAAAAGAAGTCGGATAAAAGAATTATCGGTGTTGTAGCCGATATCATCAAGGTTGAAGCCAAGTATGAGACGGCTATCGAGATAGCCTTGGGCGGTAACATTCAGAATATCGTTACAAAAGATGAAGACTGCGCAAAGAAACTTATCGAGATCCTCAAAAAGGAAAGAGCCGGAAGAGCTACATTCCTTCCTCTTACTTCGATAACCAATCCCCAGGAATTCAAACAGCCCGAATCTTTAAACGAAAAAGGTGTTATCGGAAAAGCCGATGAGATCGTTGAGATCGCGGATGAATACAAAGATGTCGCAAGAACACTGCTTGGCAGGATCCTTGTTGTCGATAATGTAGACAATGCGTTAAAGATCGCAAAGAAATATGATTACGGCATCAGAATGGTAACCGTTGAAGGCGAAATGATCATTCCCGGCGGCGGTATCAGCGGCGGTAATTTCAAGAATAACTCCAACCTTCTCGGCAGAAGAAGAGAGATCGAAGAACTTGAGAAGAAAGTTAAGGAACTCTTTGACGAACAGCAGAAGATCCTTGACGAGATCGAAGATATCAAGAAGAGAAGAAATGAAGTAAGACTTGAGATCGTTAAGAATAAAGACGATCTTCAGGCAGCATTCATCAGACAGAATACCGCAAGGATCAACTGTGAGAATGCCAAAGAAAAGATGGGCACCACAATGTCTGATTTCGAGGCATTAAAAGAAGAAGCTGCAATGATCGCTCTCGATCTTGAATCTCTTACAAAACAGAAGACCGATAAAGAGAAGCTTTTCGAAGAATCCGTTCAGAACGAAGAGAAAGAAAAGAAGACCGTTGCTTTAAAACAGGAAGAACTCACTTCCCTTAAAGTTAAAGAAACGGAAAAGATAAAGAATGTAAACGATTCCAAGCTGGTAATGGAAAAACTCTACCAGAAACAGGAATTCGAACAGTCAAATCTCGACAGACTCAATAACGAAGCAAAGAGATTTGCGGACGAAAAGGAAGAAGTTTTAAATTCCAGAAATCTTACCGATAAAGAGATCGAGATAAAGAGAGAAAACCTTGAGAAGATAAAAGAGACGATCAAGGCAAGCTTTACCTCACAGTCCGAGTCTGAAAAGAAATTAAACGAGGATATCGCGAGAAAAGAAGAACTTCTCCAAAAGAGAAAATCTTATTTTGACGAGAGAGACTCTATCACTGATAAGATAACCAAGTTCGACAAGGAATTGTTCAGATTAAAGTCGGCAAAAGAAAAACAGCAGGAAAATCTTGCTTCATTCTCATCATATATCTGGCAGGAATACGATATCACACTCCAGGATGCAAAGGCATTAAGAGACGAATCTCTTAATAATCTTTCGGATATGAAGAAGACCGTTCATTCACTGAAGGATGATATCAAGAAACTCGGCGATGTTAACGTTAATGCGATCGAAGAATACAAGGAAGTTTTCGAGAGACATTCATTCCTTTCCGCTCAGCATAAAGATCTTCTCGATGCCGAAAAGGAACTTGTAAAGATCATCGATGAACTCGATATCGCGATGAGAACGCAGTTTAAAGAACAGTTCGGTCTTATTTCGACGGAATTCGATAAAGTGTTCAAAGAACTTTTCGGAGGCGGTAAAGCAGAACTCGAGCTTCTCGATGAAGAGGATATCCTCGAGGCAGGCATTAAGATCATCGCACAGCCGCCCGGAAAGAAACTTCAGAATATGATGCAGTTATCCGGTGGTGAAAAAGCTCTTACAGCCATCTCGTTACTGTTTGCCATCCAGAATCTTAAGCCTTCGCCTTTCTGTCTCCTGGATGAGATCGAGGCTGCTCTCGATGAAAGCAACGTAGACAGATTTGCCAAATATCTTCTCAAGATGACCAAGAATACGCAGTTCATAGTCATCACACACAGAAGAGGTACGATGAAGCAGGCTGACAGACTGTACGGTATCACAATGCAGGAAAAAGGTGTATCTGCACTTGTTTCCGTTGACCTTGTAGACAAATTACTCGAAAACGAAGAAAAGAAAAAGACTAAAGAATAATGGAAAAAGAAAAAGCAGGTTTTTTTACAAAATTAAAGAACGGCCTCAATAAAACAAGGATCAATCTTCTTGATGGCCTGGACAGCGTGTTCCACGGCTTTTCCGAGATCGATGATGATTTTTACGAAGAACTCGAAGAAGTGCTCGTTATGGCAGATATCGGTGTTTCGACAACGGGAGAGATCATTGAAGAGATCAAGACTCTCGTTAAGGTCGAGCATATCAAGAGACCTGAAGACTGCAGGGAATATCTTATCAATCTGCTTGCTGACAGACTCAATATCGAAGGAGATCAGTATTCTTTCGAACATGAAAAATCCATCATTTTTGTTATAGGCGTTAACGGTGTCGGAAAAACGACTTCGATAGGAAAACTTGCATATAACTTTAAGGAAGATCATAAAAAGGTGCTTATCGCCGCAGCTGATACTTTCAGGGCCGCAGCAACCGAACAGCTCGACACCTGGGCTAACAGAGTCGGTGTTCCCATGGTAGGTGCAAAAGAAGGAACGGATCCCGCAAGCGTTATATACGATGCTCTTCAGTCCGCAAAAGCAAGAGATGTAGACATACTTTTATGCGATACTGCTGGAAGACTTCATAATAAAAAGAACCTTATGGAAGAGTTGAAGAAGATGAACCGTATCATCGACAGAGAATTTCCGGGTATCCACCGAGAGAATTTCCTTGTTCTTGATGCTTCCACAGGTCAGAATGCTCTCAATCAGGCAAAAGAATTCAAAGAAGCCTGTGATATCACGGGTATCATATTGACAAAGATGGACGGGACCGCAAAAGGCGGAATCGCGATAGCGATCTGGCAGGAACTCGGAATTCCCGTAAAATACATCGGTGTCGGTGAAGGAATAGAAGATCTGCAGAAATTTGATTCAAAATCCTTCGTAAAAGCCATCTTTGATGTGGATTAATACTTAAAAACAAATAATCTGAAGGTGTCAAGTAAAAAGTCTTGACACCTTCTTTTTGTTTTGTTATATTAGTATGGCTGACGTTTGTAAGCATTTCTTTTCTTGATTTAATCGGAGTAGGATATGGATAAGATAGTCGAAAGATCGCTGCTTTTTGATATTTACGGTCCTCTTTTGACCGAACATCAGAGAAAAATATATTCCGATGTCGTAGATAATGATTATTCCTTATCGGAGATCGGCGAAGAAATGGGAATCTCACGTCAGGGAGTTCATGACGCAGTCAAAAGGATAGACAAGATCCTTACTGATTATGAAGACAAACTTCATTTTGCCGAGAATTTTGAAAAGAACGCTTCGATCGTTGATGAGATCAAAGCGGAACTTAAAAGATTGAGCGATTCGGGCGTTGACTGCGACAGATTAGTCACATTAACCAATAAGCTTTCAGAGGATTTGTAATGGCTTTTGAAAATCTTACGGACAAATTAACAAAAGTATTTAAAAATCTTCGTTCAAAAGGCAGATTAAGCGAAGAAGACGTCAAAGTAGCTTTAAAAGAAGTAAAGCTTGCACTTCTTGAAGCGGACGTTAACTATAAAGTTGTTAAGAACTTCATTAAATCCGTTGAAGAAAGAGCGGTAGGTACAGAAGTTCTTGAAGGTCTTAATCCCGGCCAGGCCGTTGTTAAGATCGTTAACGAAGAACTTACCAATGTTCTCGGTTCCGAAACTGTTGAACTTAAATTCGAACCCGGCCAGGCGATCACGGTGATCATGCTTTGCGGTCTTCAGGGTGCAGGTAAAACAACGACTGCAGCCAAACTTGCAGGTAAGTTTATTCAGAAAGGCAAGAAACCTCTTTTGGTAGCGCTTGACGTTTACCGTCCCGCAGCTATCAAACAGTTACAGGTAAACGGTGAAAAACAAGGCGTAGATGTTTTCTCGATGGGAGATAACGTTAAACCCGTTGAGATCGCCAAAGCCAGTATAGAATATGCCAAAGCGAACAAACACAATGTTGTTATCTTCGATACGGCAGGACGTTTGCAGATCGACGATGCTTTAATGAATGAGCTTGTTGAGATCAAGGCAAACGTGGATGTACATCAGACTATCCTTGTTGTCGATGCGATGATCGGTCAGGATTCAGTAAATGTCGCAAAAGACTTCAATGAAAAAATAGGTATCAACGGACTTATCTTAAGTAAGATGGACGGCGATACCAGAGGCGGTGCTGCACTTTCCATCAAAGCAGTTACCGGAGTTCCGATCCTTTTTGTCGGTATGGGAGAGAAGTTATCCGATCTCGAACAGTTTTATCCCGACAGAATGGCCAACAGAATACTCGGTATGGGCGATGTCCTTACTCTTATCGACAAAGTTATGGCTGAAAAAGAAGATGTCGACATAGAGAAAGAAAAAGACATGATGGGCCGTATCAAGAAAGGTAAATTCGATTTTAACGATTACCTTGAGAGTATGAACCAGATGAAAAAGATGGGCGGTCTTTCATCAATGCTCGGTCTTATGCCTAACCTGGGAGTTTCAAAAGAAGACCTTGAAGGCGCGATCGACGAGAAACAGATGAAACAGATGGAAGCGATAGTTCTTTCCATGACAAAGAAGGAAAGATCCAATCCCAAGCTTCTGAACCCTCAGAGAAAACACAGGATCGCAAAAGGAGCAGGTGTCGATATCTCTGTAGTAAACCGTTTCGTCAAGCAGTTTGAACAGACACAGAAGATGATGAAACAGATGCCCGGACTTATGGGCGGCAAAAAGAAAGGTCCGTTCGGAGGTTTCGGCGGATTCAAGATGCCTTTTTAAACAGTCAACAACTTCTTTTAGGAGTTTTGAATAGAAATTAATTTATAATATATTTTTTACGGAGGACTTAAAAATGTCAGTTAAAATCAGATTAAGCAGAATGGGTTATAAAAGAAATCCTATTTACAGAATCGTAGTTTCAGATTCAAGAACTGCAAGAAACGGCGGTTGCATCGAAGAGATCGGTACATACGATCCCAACAAGAATCCTTCTGAATTCAAAGTAAACGAAGAAGCTGCAAAGAAATGGCTCAACAACGGAGCTCAGCCTACAGAAACAGTTGCTAAGATTTTCAAGATTGCAGGTATCGAAAAATAATAGAATGATTCACAGGGAGGCGTATTCGTGAAGGAATTAGTTGAAACTATAGCCAAAGCCCTTGTAGATCATCCTGAAGAAGTGACTGTAACTGAAAAAGTAGACGGTAAGAATGTTGAAATTAATCTTCATGTCGCAAGCGGCGATATGGGTAAAGTAATCGGTAAACAGGGCAGAATCGCCAAGGCTATCAGAGTCGTGGTAAAAGCTGCATCTGTTAAGGATGATTTACAGGTAGATGTAAATATTGATTAGTTCGATCAATCTTCCTCGATTATCGAGATTTCAAGATAGTCAAAGTCGATTGATTCTATGAAAGAATCCCCGGTGAAACGTGTCTTGGATACGGATTTAAATTCAGAAATGTTTTTATCCAGCCAAATAGGAATCGACAGATCGAATTGTTCACATGCTTTTTCGAGGGATTTGAGTACTTTATGGGTACGGGTTTCATTACTTTCGTCGTTAACAGTAATATCTTTTACGAGATGATTGTCTTTGATTTCCTTTATCCAAAGTCTGAACATAGATTACCTCTGTTGAGTCAGTTATTTTTGTAATAATCGAAAAACATTTTAACATATTAAGACCGATTAGAACAAATCTTTATTATTTGAGAAAATGTTTAGATATTTACTTGAATTATTTGCAAAACTATGGTAATTTATTATAGTTGCGTGTAAAGAGATGGTCCGCTGAGCTTTAAAAGTCTTAAGAACATCCGATGAAAACAAAAGGAGATATACAAATGAGCGATATTATCAAAGAGATTGAAAATGCTCAGTTAAAAGAGAGCGTTCCTGCTTTCGAAGTCGGCGATACCGTTAAGGTTCACAACAGAATTCAGGAAGGAAACAAGTCCAGAATTCAGATCTTCGAAGGTACAGTAATTAAGATCCAGGGCGGTTCAAACCGTCAGACATTCACAGTTCGTAAGGTTTCAAACGGATGTGGTGTTGAAAAGACCTGGCCCATTCATTCCCCTAACGTTGCAGACGTTGAGGTTGTTCGTAAGGGTAAGATCAGAAGAGCTAAACTTTTCTACTTAAGAGACAGAGTCGGAAAGAAAGCAAAAGTAAAAGAAAAAATCTAATTTTTATGGCAGGATTTATTTCCTGCCTTTTTTATTGACGCTATTTGTTTGAATTAAGGCTGTGTTTATAGTATAATGAAAGTCGCTTTTTGTTTGATTTATCAGGGAAACGGTTATCTTAAATGAAGAAGAAAAAAGGGCTTACATTTGCAAAAAAAGAGAAAAAAGTTAAACCTCATCATTTTACGGGGTTTTTTATCCTTCTTTTCTGGATGGCTGCCGTTTCTTTTATAGCATTTGTGCTCGTGCTGGTATTCGGAACAAGAAGTGCGGTCATCGGAGACGGAATGAATCCCGAGCTTTTAAACTCGCAGGAAGTGCTGATAAACAAAAGCTCTTATCTTTTGTTAAAGCCGCGTGTGGGCGATATCATCGCTTTTTATCCTAACGGAAATAAAAAGTCGTATCTGTATATAAAAAGGGTTGTTGCGGTAGGCGGAGATACCGTTCTGATCGAAAACGGACATCTCTATATCAACGGTGAACTGTTTGAAGACGAAGATCTTTACGAAAAGATGGAATTTGCCGGCCTTGCCGAAAACCTCATTACTCTCGGAAAAGACGAATATTTTGTTCTGGGTGACAACAGAAATGACTCTGAGGACTCAAGGTACGGTAATATAGGACCTGTAAGCGGCGAAGATATCGTAGGAAAGGTCTGGTATCATTTTAAGATCGGAGATAAAAAAGCAGGATTTAACTGATGGGTGAGAATAACAATACATCAAAAACGAATATTAACTGGTATCCGGGACATATGACCAAAGCGGTAAGAATGATGGAAGAAAACATCAAACTTGTTGATATGGTCATTGAGATCATAGATGCGAGAGCTCCTTTGTCATCGAGAAATCCGGATATAGACAAGCTTGCGTTAAACAAATACAGACTTGTTCTGATGAATAAATCTGATATGTCCGATAAGGGTGAAAACGACAAATGGATCAAATATTATGAAGATAAAGGTATCAAATGCATCCTTGTTAATTCAAGATCGGGTCAGGGTGTTAAGAATCTCGATAAAACGATAAAAGAGATCTGCAAAGAAAAGATCGAACGCGACAGAAAAAGGGGCATCTTAAAAAGAAGCATCAAATGCATGATCGTCGGCATTCCCAATGTCGGCAAATCCACTTTTATCAATTCGCTTTCGGGAAAAGCCAAGGCTGCTACGGGTAATAAACCCGGAGTTACCAAAGGGAAACAGTGGATCAACGTTAAAAACGAATTTGAACTTCTTGATACGCCCGGTATTCTCTGGCCCAAGATCGAAGACGAAAAGACGGGCGTTATCCTTGCACTGATAGGTTCCGTAAAAGACGATATCCTTCCTTTTGAAGAACTTGCATATCATCTTATCGGTATTTTGAAAGTAAAATATCCCGGACTTTTGAATGAAAAATTCGGAATAGATGAATCCAAAGATCCGCATATTATCCTCGAAGATTATTCAAAGATCAGGAATCTCATTAAATCCGGCAGCGAACTTGACATTTCAAGAGGCGCAAAAATGCTTACCGATGATTTCAGAAGCAATAAGCTCGGATTACTTACATTGGATATTATTCCCGAATAGTTCGGAATGTTTCGGAGACTGAAATGAACGACACTTTAAAAGAAATATTAAAAACAAGCATTTATTTTCTTGTACTTTTGCTCGTGGCTCTTTTTATAGTCACTTTTGTCGGACAAAGAACCATCGTAGACGGCCAAAGCATGGAAAATACTTTATTTGACAAAGATAATCTCATTGTAGACAAGATCACTTACAGATTCAAAGATCCTCAGAGATTTGATGTTATAGTATTTCCTTACGATAAAGGTTCAAGAAATTATTTTATCAAAAGGATCATCGGACTTCCCGGTGAAACCGTATATATCGATGAAGACGGAGACATTTTTATAAATGACGTTCATCTTGACGAAAATTACGGAAAAGATGTCATCAATGATCCGGGTATCGCTTCCAAGCCTATAGTACTCGGCGAAGATGAATATTTTGTAATGGGTGATAACAGGAACGATTCTTTTGATTCGAGATTCTATGAAGTCGGAAACATCAAAAGAAAAGAGATCATAGGAAGAGCGTGGCTCAGGATATATCCTTTTAAGAATTTCGGTTTCGTAAAACACGGGGATAAAGAATAATGAGAGAATTAAAGGGCGAAAAGCTTGAAGCTGAGATCAAAAGGATCGAAGCTTTGAAACAGTACGAAAAAGAATATGAAAATTTAGGATATGTATGCGGTATCGATGAAGTCGGAAGAGGCCCTTTTGCCGGACCTGTAGTGGCTTGTGCAGTAATACTTCCCAAAGATTGTTCGATTCTTTATATTAATGATTCAAAGAAATTATCCGAAAAAAGAAGAGAAGAACTTTACGAGATCATAACAAAAGAAGCAGTTGCTTACGGGATTGGCATAAGAGACAACAAAAGGATCGATGAGATAAACATCCTTGAAGCCACTTACGAAGCCATGAGGGATGCGATCGCAAATCTTAAAGTAAAACCCGATGTTTTGTTAAATGATGCGGTTACTATCCCCGGAGTTGACATTAAGCAGGTTCCCATCATTAAGGGCGATGCCAAAAGTATTTCCATCGGAGCCGCTTCCATCGTCGCAAAAGTCACCAGAGACAGAATGATGGTCGAATATGATGAGATATTCCCGGGTTATGATTTCGCAAAGAACAAAGGATACGGAACCGCCGCACATATAGAAGGCCTTAAAAAATACGGACCGTGCGACATTCACAGATTTTCTTTTATTCATAATTATATTTAAATTAAGAGGTTTTTCGTGGACAATATCAATACCGGATATATGAATATAAACTCTGTTATCAATACCGGCAGGATTGATTCGGTTAAAGAAGGACTTAGCTTAGACAAAGCGGGTCTTGAATTGCTTCGCGAAATGAATTCCGGAGATACATTCAGGGGAGAAGTCGTTGATATCGCTCAGAATACGGCGACCATCCTTATCGGAGAAGATGCAAGGATCACTGCGAACATCGATCCGAATGTCAATTTAAGCGTCGGTCAGAGTGTGCTTTTTGAAGTTAACACCGACTCCGACAATCTTGTTTCACTTCGTACTTTATTTACCAACATCGCAAATGAAAATATAGCCAACAATGCACTTACTCAGGCGAATGTTCCCATAAATGCGACTTCGCTCGCTCTTGTTTCCACGCTTATGGAAGAGGGTATGAGCATTGATAAGGATTCGCTTGCTCTTTTATACAGAAATATTGTTTCAAATCCCGAGATCCAGGCCAACGAGATCATCAGGATGAAACAGATAGGACTTGAACTTAATGCAGATAATATCGCAAAGTTCGATGCCGTTTATAATTTTGAAAGTAAGATCTCGGATTCCATAAATACGGTTATCAATCAGATCCCTCTCGAACTTGCGGCCAAAGCGGATACCGATCTTTCGGGTGCCATAAAGATGGCTTCTGATTTTATCGATGCTTCAACGGAAGGTAAGACAGAAGTTTCCGTTTCTTTAGGCGACCTCGGCCTTCAGAACGAATCCCTCCTGTCAGATGGAAAAGAAGGGGAGGTATTATCCGAGAATAAGGATGTTCCTGTGCAGGAGCAGAATGTTCAGGCGGAAGAGAATCTAAAAAATTCACCTGAAGTGGTTAAAAACATAATCTCGGATCTTGAAGATGATTCTTTATTGTCAAAAGGCGATATCGAAGCGATGAAAAGCAATGTCCCGAGTGTTGAATTAAGTGAACAGATCACTTTGACGAACAAGGATTTTGATAACCTAAATTCAATGATAACCAAAGACAATGTGTTCGGTAACGAGATCCTGGATAAGCTTTCGAATGGCGAAAAGATCGATCTTGAAGAGCTTTTAAGAACTTTCGATTCCATATTAAAGGATGAGAACGTACCCGATTCTTTAAAGAAGGATCTTATCAAATCGGAACTTTTCAAAGAATCGCTCACGGATAAGTTTTCCGAGAAATGGCTCCTTGAACCCAACGAGATAAAAGATTCCGAATCCTTAAACAACCATTACAACAAGGTATTGGAAAATACGGATAGGATAATCGAATCCATGCAGAACACCGTCAAAGGAAGCGAAACACTTACCCAGACGGTTAACGGGTTTAAGGAAAATGTTCAGTTTTTACAGACTCTGAATGACCTGACGCCTTATGTTCAGCTTCCGGTACTGCTTAATAACCGTTCAAATACCGGCGATCTTTATGTGTATGCAAATAAAAGAAATCTTCTGGAGAATCCCGATAACATATCGGCTGTATTAAGGCTCGATATGAAGAATCTCGGAAGAGTGGAAGTCTATGTAAAACTTAACCAGGGCAAGAATCTTTCGACCGATTTCACGCTTCCCGATGAAGATACACTTTTATTTATTGAAAAACATATAGACATGCTTAACGAAAAACTTGAAGATCTCGGCTTTAAGGTAACCAATTCCTTTAATACGAAGAGTACGGCTCCGGAAGTACTGCTTGAAGAAGAGAACGAAGAGAAAAAGGATGCGATCGGATTCTACAGATTCGATGTAAGGGCATAGATTATGGAAAAGAAGAAAATAAGGCAGGCCATTGCGCTTGAATATGATCCGAACGACGATACAGCGCCGAAAGTCATAGCTTCAGGCCAGGGCGCTTTAGCCGATAAGATCATAGAAAAGGCAAAAGAGAATAAAGTCCCGGTTCACAAGGATTCAAAACTGGCGGATACATTGTCGAGACTTGAGATCGGACAGGAGATCCCTCCTGAGTTGTACGAGGTCGTAGCCCAGATCCTTGTATTTGTCGATGCCATGGATAAGATTAGAGCAAAGCAGAAGTAACGAGGTGATCCGTCATTAATAAAAGAAGTACCGGAACGGGATATGAGAGCATGGCTTTAGAATATCTCGAAAAACAGAATATAAAGATACTTGAAAAGAATTTTCGGTGTAAGATCGGCGAGATAGATCTTATCTGCAGGGACTATGACTATCTGGTTTTTGTCGAAGTGAAGTTCAGAAGATCGAACGCGATGGGTTATCCGGAGGAAGCGGTAGATATAAGAAAGATCAAAAAGATCTGCAAGGTCAGCGATTATTACAGAATGATCAGAAAGATAAAAGATGATGCCAAAATAAGATTTGATGTTATAGCTATCAAAGGAGAAGAGATCTCCTGGATCAAAAATGCATTTGAATACATATAAAAAACACCCCGAAGGGTGTTTTTATTTTATTCTGAATCGTATAATCTGAAAGCTTTCTTTAAAAATCCGTCCATCTTTTCATCGGATATTATCTCTTTGTAATTCGGCTCTTCGGTATTCTTTACTCTTGAAACGATCCTGTCTTCTTTGGCAGATACCAGAGAGAAGTCGTCGAGTTTGGGAACCTGAGAATTTAAAACAACGGGCGAAGAGGAGTATTTTGAATATGAAGCACCAAGCATATACTCCTTGCCGTTTAACGAAAGAGCTACGCTTGCTTCCTCTTTCGGAGCCTTGACCGCTTCAGGCTTTATCTCGCTTGCTTCAGCCTGCCTGATGGATGCGGAATTGAACTTCGAATAAATATTTAATTGAGAACTTAATTCATAAGCGCCGATTCTCATAAAAATATCCTCTGATTTATATATCGTAAATTATAACACAATATTTAGCCTTTTAAAGTATTTGTTGACACAATTTTTTTAAACACTTAAAATATAAATGAACGGAGGGGTAGTATTAATGAACGAAAGAAGAAAGTCCAAAAGAATCGAACTTGATGCCAAACTCTTTGTAAAAAGACTGGATCAGACCGAACCTTTTGAAATTACCATTGATGTTTTCGATGTTTCCACTTCCGGTATCGGCTTTTACTGTAATGAAGCCCTTACGATAGGCGCCGTATATGATGCGGACCTTACTTTGTGGAACAAAGATGTTATCCATGCTTTTATTGAGATCGTAAGAATTACCAAATCCGATTCTACTTTCCAGTACGGAGGAATCTTTATCGGGATGCCCGAGATGGATATGAAACGTATTGAGATCTACGATACCGTAGAACAGTATTCCAAGAACTAAAATCTTAAATTGTGATATTTAACAATTATTTTTCTTAATAATCGTATTTTTTGTACAAAACATATATTAAAGATTGTATAATCAACCCTTTTTTAGTAAAATATACTAAGTGGGGTTGATTTTTAATTAGAGGGGATTTTTTATTTTAACCCCAAATAAAAACTCGGAGGTTACAACATGAATATTTACACAACTGATAAGATCAGAAACGTCTGTTTGCTCGGTCACGGAGGTTCGGGAAAGACTTCACTCGCCGAAGCAATGGCTTATCTTGGAGGTCTTACTTCAAGAATGGGTAAGATTGCGGACGGAAATACTGTCAGTGATTACGGCAAAGAAGAAATCAAGAGACAGATTTCAATTTCTACTTCTCTTATTCCCGTTGAATGGAACGGAACCAAGATCAATATTTTGGATACTCCCGGATTCTTTGATTTCGTAGGCGAAGCCGAAGAAGCAGCTTCTGCAGCAGATGCAGCAATTATCGTTGTTTCCGGTAAGGCAGGCGTTGAAGTCGGAACCGAAAGAGCGTGGGATATTTGTGAGAAGTATAAGCTTCCAAGAATGTTCTTTGTAACCGATATGGATATCGACAATGCTTCTTACAGACAGGTTGTCGAAGATCTTACAGCTCTTTACGGAAAGAAGATCGCTCCTTTCCATCTTCCCATAAGAGAAAATGAAAAGTTCGTGGGCTATGTTAACGTTATCGCTGAACAGGGCTACAGATGGGAAGGCAAGGAAGTTAAAGAATGTGATATTCCCGATGCCAACAAGGAATATCTTGAACAATACAGAGATACTTTGATGGAAGCTGTTGCCGAAACAAGCGAAGAACTTATGGACAGATACTTCGGCGGCGAAACATTTTCTGAGAACGAGATCCGTCAGGCTTTAAGAGTATCCGTTAACGATTGCAGCATCGTTCCCATTTCAATGGGTTCAAATATACTCTGCCAGGGTATTTATACACTCCTCGACGATATCGTTAAGTATTTACCCGGACCCGATACAAGAACTGTTGCAGGTATCGACTTAAAGACTAACGAAGTATTTGAAGCAAACTACGATTTTGCAAAGACAAAATCAGCTTATATCTTCAAAACCATCGTCGATCCTTTCATAGGCAAGTATTCGCTCATCAAGGTTATGTCCGGTGTATTAAAGACAGATGACCTTATGTATAACGATGAAAAGCAGGTAGAAGAGAAGATCGGTAAGATCTATCTCCTTCAGGGTAACAAACCCATCGAAGTTACAGAACTTCATGCCGGCGATATCGGTGCTCTGGCTAAGATCACGGCTGCAAGAACAGGTAATACTCTTTCTACAAAGACACATATTATCAGATTCGGTAAAGCGGATCTTCCCAAACCTTACACATACAAGAGATATCATGCAGTCAATAAGGGTGATGTTGACAAGATCGCTCAGTCACTTCAGAAGATCATGCATGAAGACCTTACCGTTAAGGCTGTAAACGATTCCGAAAACAAGCAGATGCTTCTTTACGGTATGGGTGATCTTCATCTTGACGTTGTTCAGTCCAGACTTGAGAACGAATATAAAGTTAAGATCGATCTTACAAAGCCGAAGGTAGCTTTCAGAGAGACTATCAAGAAGAAATCCGATGTGGAATACAAATATAAGAAACAGTCGGGCGGACACGGACAGTACGGTCACGTTAAGATGCGTTTCGAAAGCTCGGGAGATCTCGAAACTCCTTATGTATTCGAAGAAGAAGTTGTCGGCGGTGCAGTTCCCAAGAACTACTTCCCTGCAGTTGAAAAAGGACTTCAGGAATCCGTTCTTCGCGGACCTCTTGCAGCTTATCCCGTAGTCGGTGTTAAGGCTATCCTTTATGATGGATCTTACCATCCTGTAGACTCTTCGGAAATGGCATTCAAGATGGCTACTATACAGGCATTTAAGAAGGGATTCATGGAAGCAGGACCCATCCTTCTTGAGCCCATCGCGAACCTTAAGGTTACTGTTCCCGATAAATTTACGGGTGATGTAATGGGCGATCTCAACAAGAAGAGAGGCAGAGTTCTCGGTATGAACCCTGCAGGCGGCGGAAAGACTGTTGTCGAAGCAGATATCCCTATGATGAGTCTTTTCGGATACTGTACAGATCTTCGTTCAATGACCGGTGGCCGCGGTGATTACGAATATGAATTTGTTCGTTATGAACAGGCTCCTTCAGATATTCAGGATGCTGAAGTTAAGGAAAGAGCAGATAAGGTTGCCGAAGGTAATGTTGAATAGAAATAATTATTGATCATATGATAAAAGAGGCCTTTACCGGGCCTCTTTTATTGACTGAAAGGAAAATGTATGGAAGAGTTTGTTTTAAATAACGGGATCAGGATTCCTGCTGTAGGATACGGTTCATACCTTTCAACCGCAAAAGGCGGTAAGGATGTTATAAAAGAAGCATTGAAAGCGGGCTACAGATATATCGATACCGCAAGTTTTTACCGTAATGAAAAAGAAATAGGAGAAGCTTTGTCGGAATACGGATCAGACAGAAAGGATCTTTTCCTTGTTTCAAAAGTCTGGCCTTCCATGCTTTCGAAAGATGATATAAAAAGATCTTTTGATGATTCGTTAAAAGACCTTAAAACCGATTATCTTGACATGTATCTTATACACTGGCCCAAAGATGACAGAAATGATCCCCGCTGGCTTTCCAAGCTGCTTGAAGGGTGGACTGTAATGGAAGATCTTTATAATTCCGGACTTATAAAAGCCATCGGTGTCTCGAATTTCCTTCCTCATCATTTAAATCCGATGCTTAAAGAAGTAAAGATAAAACCGATGGTCGATCAGCTTGAACTTCATGTCGGCTATATGCAGGAATATACGCTTGATTATCTTAAAGAAAAAGATATCCTTCCTCAGGCGTGGAGTCCCTTGGGAAGAGCGAGGTTGATAAACGATGAGAGAATATCTTTACTGGCTGAAAAGTATAAGAAATCCAATGCACAGATACTTTTAAGATTCCTCTATCAGCGTGGTATCCCTTCGATACCCAAAGCAAGCAGTATAGAGAGAATGAAAGAAAATATGGATATCTTTGATTTTAACCTTTCCGAAGATGATATATCATTCCTTTCGTGTTTCCCCCAGTGCGGATATTCCGAGGAACATCCCGATTTTTGATCTTGGCATGGACATTTTATTTAAAAGACCTTAATAAAAGGCTTTTTGATTGACTTTTTTATTACACATACTTAAAATATAGAAGTTGATATCAAAGAATTTTTCATATATGAAACGAGGATGTTATGAGCAGAAGTTACAATCATCATGAAATCGAAAAGAAATGGCAGAAATACTGGGAGGAGAACGAGACTTTCAAGACGGATGTTTGGGATTTTTCCAAGCCTAAATTCTATGCTCTCGATATGTTCCCTTATCCTTCGGGCGTAGGTCTTCATGCGGGTCATCCAGAAGGCTATACGGCAACCGATATTTCTTCAAGAATGAAGAGAATGCAGGGATACAATGTACTTCATCCAATGGGATACGATTCTTTCGGCCTTCCCGCAGAGCAGTATGCCGTGACCACAGGTAATCATCCCAACGGATTTACACAGGAGAATATCAAAACTTTCTCAAAGCAGTTAAAAGAACTCGGTTTCGATTACGACTGGTCAAAGGTGATTGCAACAAGCGATCCTTCTTACTATAAATGGACACAGTGGATCTTTAAGAAATTATATGAAAAAGGTTATGCCAAGCTTATCGATATGCCCGTAAACTGGTGCGAGGAACTCGGTACCGTTCTTTCAAACGACGAAGTAATCGACGGTAAGTCTGAACGTGGCGGATTTCCCGTTGTCAGAAAGAATATGAAGCAGTGGGTTATCGATCAGGTTGCATTTGCTGACGAACTTCTTGAAGGCCTTGACGAGATAGACTGGCCCGAATCGACAAAGGATATGCAGAGACACTGGATCGGACGTTCCGAAGGTGTTGAAGTTAAGTTCCAGATCGTAGGCGGCGGTGAATTCTCGATCTATACAACATGTATCGAAACCATCTACGGTATTACTTTTATGGTACTTGCTCCCGACGGACAGATCGTAAAAGATTTAATGCCCAGGATCCAGAATAAAGAAGAGGTTCAGGCTTATATCGATGAAACATTAAAGAAGAACGATATGGACAGAACCGAACTTAACAAGACAAAATCCGGCTGTGAACTTAAGGGTGTAACATGTATCAACCCCGTTAACGGAAAAGAAGTCCGTATGTTCATCGGCGATTTTGTTCTTGCAAATTACGGAACAGGTGCTGTTATGGCCGTTCCTTCACACGATCAGAGAGACTTTGAATATGCGATCGCTCACAATATCGACATGATCCAGGTTATCGACGGAAGAGATGTAAGCGAATGTGCATTTGAAAAACATGATTATCTCGGAAAAGGCTGCAAACTTATCAATTCCGAGGAATTTACCGGAATGGTTGTTGAGGATGCAAAAGAAGCGATCACTCAGAAACTTGAAAAGATGGGTGTTGCGAAGAGAACCGTAAATTATCACTTCCGTGAATGGATCTTTGCACGTCAGCGTTACTGGGGAGAGCCCGTTCCCGTATGGTACGACGAAGACGGCAACATTCATGTTCTTGATGATGATGAGCTTCCTCTGGTACTTCCCGAACTTGAGGATTACAAGGGCAAGAACGGACAGGCGCCTCTTGAAAATGCTACAGAGTGGAAAGTATATGAGAAGAACGGGGTAAAGGGCAAGAGAGAAACATCTACAATGCCCGGTTCGGCAGGATCGTCATGGTATTACATGAGATATATCGATCCCAACAATGATAAGGCTATCGCAGATCCCGAACTTTTGAAGCACTGGCTTCCCGTTGACCTTTATATCGGCGGTCCCGAGCATGCTGTCGGTCATCTTATGTATTCAAGGATCTGGAACCGTTTCCTTTACAACGAAGGCATCTCACCGGTAAAAGAACCCTTCAAAAAGCTTGTTCATCAGGGTATGATCCTTGGTGAAAACGGAATCAAGATGGGTAAGAGATTCCCCGAATTCGTTGTTAATCCTTCCGATATCGTAAGAGATTACGGCGCAGATACATTAAGACTTTATGAAATGTTCATGGGACCTTTGGAAGTAAGCAAGCCCTGGAGTTCATCGGGTGTTGAAGGTGCAAGAAAGTTCCTTAACAGAGTATGGAATTACTTTACAAATGCTGAAAATATCACAGAGAATACCGATGACAGACTTACAAAGGTTTACAACCAGACTGTAAAGAAAGTTACATCCGACTTTGAAACACTTGGATTCAACACAGCCATCGCTCAGATGATGATCTTCATGAATGAGACAGTTAAGGGTACATGTCCCAAGGAATACGCTGAAGGATTTATCAAGATGCTTTCATGTATCTGTCCTCACATCGGTGAAGAGATCTGGCAGGTTCTCGGTCATGACAATACGATAGCATTCGAGAAATGGCCTGTATTCGATGAAGCTGCTCTGAATGAAGATACTATCGAGATCGGTGTTCAGGTTAACGGTAAGGTCAAGGGTGTTGTTGAACTTCTTAAAGCAGAAGATAAAGACAGCGCACTTGCAAAAGCAAAAGCCGTTGACGGTGTGGCTAAAGCCATCGAAGGTAAGACTATCGTTAAAGAGATCTATGTTCCCGCAAAGATCGTAAACATCGTAGTTAAATAGTTTTAAACATAAAAAATGCCTTGGTTAAATCCAAGGCATTTTTATTTTGGTATTAAAGCTGTGCTTCTTTATCGTCCCACCATACTTTCCAGTCGGCGTATGCTTCATCTTCGCCGTAAAGGGTAGGGATCTCGTCCTGTTCTATTCCCAAGAGATATAATCTGGCGTCTATCAGAAGAGATACAACATCCCAGTATGTAACCATGATTCCGACATCATCATAAATTTTCTGATATTCCTCTTTGGGATATACGACTTCATCGTTTTCATCATAAAAGGTAAATACATGGCCTTTCAGATATTCATTCATCAGTTTTTCATCTTCGCTTATCTCATTCGTATATTCGTCAAAACCATAATCGCAGCTGAAGATACCTCCGTATTCGTCCGTAGGCTCGGGGTAATCATCGGGAAGATCTGCGTCGCTTGGAAGATCGTAAGCATATATGATCGGCTCGGTAAGTCCGTCTTCGCAATAAACATCGAATATAAACTCGTGTTCGCCTTCGGCTGTGATCGCAACATATGATTCATACCACGTTGTATAGGAATAACTTGCATATTCGTGGAAGATACCGTATTTGTTAAGATCACCTTCGGTACGGTAATACGTATGGAATGTATCGATCATCTTTAATCCGTCTTCGTATTTCTTTATGATAAAATACTCCGTCAGTTCATCGTAGTTTTCGTATTGCCTTGATAAAACCATAAGTGCCAGTTCCGGGTTTCCGTCGTTTCCGCAGTCGATGAACGCATAATCTACTTCGGCAACCTGCATCGCATCATAATCAAAAGAATCGAGCAGAGTATTATTTATGGCGTTGATGAATTCATCGTAGGAATGCGGTGATTTGGGGTCCAGATAAGAAGGGTATAAACCCATCATATAAGCCTTTTCTTCGCCGTTTAAAAACTTCATGTAATCTTCTTCGGTTGCCTGAGCGACATTACTTTTATCGAAAGGATCTACCTCGTTTACGGCCGGCTTCTTTTCTTCGGGGTCGATCACTTCCGGTTTGTCCTCGGGTTCAGGCTGTATTACTTCAGGCTCCTTTTCCTTTGGAGGAATATTTGCGATGCTTGCCATTTCCTTGCTTGAATCCTTGTCCGACTGGTTTGCCGTACCCATAAAAGGAATATCACAGGCGGTTAATGTTAAAACGATAATAAGCAATGAACTTATTGATGCATATAATCTGCGTCTTGTTTTCATATTTTACCTTTCTGTAAACTGGTTCGGTTTAGTGGTTTCCGGTACATAAATCATTATATCAAATACTTCCTTAGTTTAACAATTATGAAATGATAAATCGTTCTCGCCTGATACCTATATATTGTTTTTGTGCTTGAATTATCCACGAGATATAGTAAAATAGAATTGTATGATTATGCAAGGTGGGAAAGTATGGCTTCCGAGTGGTCGGTAGAAGGTTATTCTGCCAGAAACAAAAATGAATACGAAGCTTTTTTAAGGGACTCAAAGAAGATCTCACAGATAAAAACAAGGCTTGATCTTAACAATCCCGCACATATTGAAAAACTCTATTCCAATATATGTACGGGAGGCATTAAATTCGAATCAAGGCTCGGCTTTGATTTTGAAGATGAAATAACCGAAAAATACGAGAATAATCTTAAAAATCCAAAGAATTCCGCAAAAAAGAAAAAGCCGGAATCAAAAAGGACATTATCCGAAGATGACGATATGCTTTATTCGGATTACATAAATTCTCGCAAAAAGGTTGAAGAATCGGAGGAAAATGTCGATAAAGAATTAGTGGAGTATTATTTGGAGAAGCAGAGAAAGCGTAAGAGTACTGCAAAGTTTGCGATAATCGCAGTTGCTTTCGGAGTTGTTATCCTGTCTCTTTTTATGGTCATCATAAAAGCAGTTTCGGATAAAAGAAGCGAAACGGTAAGAGAAGAGATAGAGGAATCTAAAAAAGACAACGCTTTTGTATTTACCACCATTAAACCCGTTTACAATACAACGGTTACATACGACACATACGAGATACCCGATATCCTTATGGATTATCAGGATGCATATAAAAAGAACGAAGATCTTGTCGGCTGGATCAGGATAGCGGATACGCATATCGATTATCCGGTTGTTCAGGGCAGTGATAACGAGTATTACCTGTCTCATAATTTTAACGGCAAGAATGATGCTAACGGATGCATATTCGTAGATATGAACTGCAGTATCTATCCGAGAAGCAAAAACATAATCGTTTACGGTCATCATATGAAATCGGGCAAGATGTTTGCAAACCTCGAAAAATATGACAGTTACGATTTCTTTTCGAAACACAGAACATTTACTTTCGATACGATCTACGAACATGCGGAATATGAAGTTATCTTTGTTTTCAGGGATTACGTGCATGCTTCCGATGATACCGATTTTAAGTATTACGAATTTGTGGATGTTAATTCCGAAACGGAATTCAATTCATATATGGAAGAATTAAAAGGAAAATCCATATATAATACGAATGCTTCAGTCACGATGGATGACGAACTTCTAACCCTTTCAACCTGCGATTACATGCAGGCAAACGGGAGATTTGTTGTAATGGCTAAAAAGATAAAATAATGCCGGAGGATGAAAATGAGCAAATCCAAGAAAAAATTATCAAGAAGATTTAAGAGAACAGTCGGCTTTTCGCTTGCCGGTCTTTTCCTTGTATCAGCGATCATCGTAGCTTTGATACCTCAGAAATCTACGAAAGCGTATACTGCTGATGCAGGTTCCAAAACTTTTCTTGAAGATTCCGAGAATGAGATCCCTATAATCGACGATACCGTTGATAAGATCTATACAAACGGTGACGGTTTTCAGTTTGCTTATAAGAATAAAAACCTTTCTACTGATAAGATCGCGATCATCTGCGGTTATGATTATCAGCGTGCTCTGGACGGAGGAAATCTTACTATTCCGAATACCGTGGACGCTTATAAGAAATATACCGATTCCTACGGTACTTCCGGCGGTTACGTAGCCGTTTCGATGAACGACGAATTCTTGTTCTATCCCACATATGAAAAAGTGATAACAATGGTAGATTCCGGCGAAGTTGATGAGAACGGCGATCCCATCATGGTCGAAAACGTAAATTACGTTATAAACGGATATCTTCCCTGCTATGTTGAGACAAAGAACAACTGGTATTATAACGAGCGTAACGAGAACAAGAAGAGAGAGCCCGAAGAGTATTATTATGAGTCTTCGCCCGGAACCTTCGAAGCCTGCATAGATCAGGTTCATCAGAGAATCACTGATATCGATGTTCTTTATATCGCCAATCAGAATGTTATCTCCAATACATCAGGAACAGGTCCTGACTGGTTACTTTCGGGTGATGACACACTTGGTATATTCTCTAAAGCCAACAACATCGTAAATATCAAATTCGGTGATAAATTACTCGGTATAGGAAACTATGCTTTCAAGGGATGCGCCAACTTAAACAAAGTTGAATTTACAAACGGTATCATCACTCTCGGTAACTATGCGTTTGCAGACTGCTACAATCTTGAAACGGTAACCATTCCGCTGGAATCTCTTATCACTGTTATCGGTCAGAATACATTTGCCAACTGTCAGAGTCTTAAGACTTTCAATCTTCCCAGCGGTGTGACAAAAGTCGGAGATTCATGTTTTGAAGGATGTATCAATCTTGAAACATGTGTACTTGATGCTCCCAACAAGCAGATGGCTTTAAATGAAATGGGCAAAAATGTATTTAAGGGCTGTTCGTCGTTAACGGGCATAGCTTTTCCTGCTCTTTATAACGAAGATCAGGATGTTGCATGGTTTGAAGGGTGTACATCGCTTAAATACATCACGATACCGAATCCCAATATGAAACTGTACGAAACAACAGTCTTTTCTTTTGAAGATTTCAAGGCACAGGTTCCCGAGGAATTTTATCTTGAAGGTTTGAAAGACAAGGAACTTCATAAAGTTTCTACCGCAAATTCTTTTGCATTTAAATATTTAAATGAAGAAGTATACGAAAAAGTATTCCATGAAGACAACAATCCTTCAAATGACAGAACAAAGGTAGTATTCAGAGTAGACAACCAGAATGAACTTATTTTCTTCGAAATGGGAGAAGATGCGACAGTTGTAAATATCCCTAATAAGATCGGACCTTACGGTATCACTAAGATCGGTTCCGATTCTTTTGCAAACAACTGTACTTTAAAGAAAGTAACCATATCTTCGAACATTGTCGAGATCGAAGCCGAAGCTTTCAAGGGATGTCATAATCTTAAGGATGTTATATTCGAAGAACCGATCAACGTATCTCTTATCGGGGAAGGTGCTTTTGATACACAGATCACAGGACCTCAGTGTAAATGCACATCTATCGCTACTCCTCCAGTATTGACTTTTACCGGTAATGCCAAAAAGGGCAGTGCTCCTTTTGAGTATGCGATGAACAAGTCAAACAACATCAATAATGATGAACAGCCTGAGACTTATATAACATTCTATACAGGATGGCCCAGCAACCTTACAGTGCGTTACAATCCGAATACGGAAGAGAATGAACTTGTGGATCTTCCTACCAAGACAAATCTTTCGACATATACAGCAACTTCATTCCCTTATATGAATAATACTTATGCATCTGCTGCAACAAGTGCATATAACATGATCAATGCAGGTGCTGTTCCTTCCGACAGTACGCCTCAGAATGTAAAAGAGATATATTATGCAACCGTTTCACCGGTATTGCCTGACGGTATCACTTCCATAAAGGAAGGTTTATTCTCTGGCCTCGACAAAGAGGGTAATCCCATTACGGGAATGGTTCCCAATGATGATATCTTCAGCATAGAGATGAACGGTGTAAAGAAGATAGATCCTTATGCATTCAAGGACTGTGATTCTCTTGCGAATGTTAAAGTCAATGACGGTCTTGAATCCCTCGGTGATTATGCTTTTGAAAGCTGCGATTCGCTAGCCAATGTCGAGATATATTCGGATCTTCGCGAATTCGGAAAGGTTCCTTTCCTTTCATGCAAGAATCTGAATAATGATATAGTTTTCAAAGCCGGCGAGAATACACCTTTCGAATGCCAGGACTTAATTGTTTACAGTAAGGTTAACGGTGTCAAAGATGCTATCCTTGAAGTTCTGGGTTCAAGAGGAAACGGAAACAACCAGACAACGAGCAATATCAATCCTTCTGTTTTCTCTACCATCAATACTATTGCAGAAGAAGCTTTCAAGGATTGTGACGGAGTAACAGAAGTTGACTTTTCGCAGAGTAATATCAAGCAGATACCCAAGAGCTGCTTTGAAGATACGGACGACCTTTACAAAGTTATATTAAAAGACGGTACGACAACAATCGGACCGGATGCATTTAAGAACAGTAATATAAAGATCGTCGAGATCCCCAGAAGCGTATCCGTTATCGACAATACCGCTTTTGACGGCGACCCCCAGCAGATCACATTCAGAGCAGAGAAAGATTCGCCTGCAGCATATTTTGCAGACAGTTATTCCAATATCATCCTCGAAGAGATCGTGCCCAAATATCATGTTACTTTCTACGATCTTTCCGACCCGGCTGATCCCAATTCCATTATCGCCGAGCCTTTTGCGGGACCTTTTACGGTAGATGAAGGTGCGAATGCTCTTGATCTTATAAGAAAAGATCCTTCCAAGGACGGATGGATATTTGTAGGATGGCAGGATGAAGACGGTCTTAAGAATGTTACTAAAGATATAGATACAAGAGCGATCTATAAAGCCGAAGATCCCGAAGAGATCGTTTATTATACAGTTCGTTTTATCGATACATACGATAATTCCGAATTCTTAAAGGAAACGGTTGAGAAGGGAAAGGACTGCGAACTTATTAAGCTTAAAGGCGCACCCGATCACTTAAAAGACGGCTATAAATTTGAAGGATGGCTTGGTGATATCACAAATGTAACCGAGAACAGAACCATCTATACACAGTACGAGACATTTGATGTTACGGCTGAATTTACCGTTACATTCCTTGACTGGGATGATACCGTCCTTTATACACAGAAGGTTAAGGCCGGAGAAGATTGCATCGATCCCAAGGATCCGAAGAGAGAAGGATATACATTTACCGGATGGAGACCCAGCATTAAGGCTATCACTAAAGATACGACCGTTTATGCCCAGTACGAAAAGATCGAATCGAGTGATCCCGACAAGAAGGATGACAATACAAATCCCGACAACAAAGACAATAAGGATAACAATAATACCGATAATAAGGACAATAACGGTAATAATAACAATAATAACGGTAACGGCAATAACAACAACGGCTCATCGAATACACCCACACTTTATACCGTAACTGTTGTAGACGGTACAGGTTCGGGAAGCTATGTTCAGGGGGCAAACGTTATCATCCTTGCAAACAATGCTCCCAGCGGAAAAGTATTTGACAAATGGGTAGTGGACGAAGGCGTTTCACTTGTTAAAGCTGAACTTGCTGCAAACTACTTTGTAATGCCTGCAAAGAATGTAACCGTAAAGGCTACATATAAAGACGATACTTCCAATAAGAACAATTCGAACAATTCGAATAACGGCGGCAGCGGTAATACATCGAATGCCGTTAAACCAAACACTACGGTTTCACTGACCAAGGGCGGATTCTCGAATAACAATATCGCATCGGCGTCTGTTGTAGGTTCTTCCGATAACTATGTATTGAAGATCACTGATTCTCAGACAGCCAAAGCAGAAGTAGAAGATGCATTGCTTTCGAAGTACGATTCACTCGACAACATCAAGTATGTTGCAATGGATATTTCGCTTTACGATTCGACCGGATCCGTAAAGATCGAAAACACATCGGATCTTAAGGTATCGGTAACTATACCTATTCCCGATGATCTTGTACCTTACGCGGGCAATAACAGAGTTGCTTATGTTGTTAACGGAAAACTCGTTGATCTGAATCCCAAGTTTACGACTATCAACGGTGTTCCCTGCATTAACTTTACGGCACCTCACTTCTCACCTTATACCATTTATGTGGATACTTCGAATCTTTCTTCGTCCGTATCCTACACACCGACATCTACACCCAAGACCGGTGACGGATTAAGTGCAAAATGGTACATAAGCATTGCATTATTTGCTGCATCGATCATATTCTTTGCACTTTGCATTCCTTCCGGAAAGAAGAAAAAGGTTTCTTCAAGATAGGTAGTTTTATGAACAAAAAGCTTGTTTTTGCTTCTTTAACTGCATTAGGATTAATTCTCGTTTGCGTCTTTGCGTTATCCTCGTTCAATAAAGGATCCGCAACAGGCGTAAGCGAGGATTTTCAGATGGATAAAAATACTCTGGTAAAGTATCTCGGTACCGACGAAAATGTTGTTATCCCGAAAAATACCACAGTGATATCTTCAGCTGCTTTCGAAGGAAATCCTTCCGTAAAGAAAGTGGTTCTTCCCGACGGTCTGACAGAGATAGGATATAATGCTTTTGCCGAGATGAATAATCTTGAGCGTATCATTATTCCGGATTCTGTCGAAAAACTCGGTACTTCCGCATTCGCGAACTGTTCCTCGTTATCAAGCATCTATATCGGTGCCGGTGTAAAAGAGATCGGTTCTTCTTTGTTTGCCGGTGACAATAATCTTAAAACCATTGAAGTCAGCGAAAACAGCAAGTATCTTACATGCCTTGACGGTATTTTATATTCTGCCGACAGAACCGTTGTATATGAGATGATCCCTGGCAGAGAAAAGAATTTCTATGTTTTTCCCGATACCGTAAGTGCGATCTCGCCTTATGCATTCTGGGGATGCGAAAATCTTGAGCATGTTATAGTTTCGGATAACATTACCGCCATTCCCGCGTATTCTTTTTCGGGCGCCACCGGATTAAAGAGCGTGGTACTTTCATTTAATACAAAGGAAATAGGCGGGAAAGCCTTTGAAAACTGCGTAAATCTTGAGCAGGTCTATATTCCCGATTCGGTAAATTTTATCGACAATTCCGCATTTGACGGCTGCACAAAGCTTGCCGTTTTGACAAATGCGCTTTCCAATGCGGAAAAATTTGCGACTGATAAAGAAATTGAAGTTATTTACAATGCAAAATATGAATTGAACCTTGCTTCTTCTTTAAGAGACAGATACGCGAAAGAGATCGCTGAGAAAAATGCGGCAAAAGAAAAAGAAGAGGAAGAGAAGTTTTTTGATATTTCAAGAGATGATTCACTCGGCGCTGCCATAATAGTCAATAATGAAGCAGTTGTCCTTATGGATCCGAACAAGATCAAACTTGCGGATCCTTCTGACAGTTCATCCGTTAATACTCCTGTTAATGCAGGTTATGATGATATATTGAAGAGTAATATAGAGGATAACATTATCCCCGAGAACTTATTTTACTTAAAGACCGACCTTAAGGAGATCACTATTCCCGAAGATACCAAATATATAGGTAAGTTTGCTTTTGCAAGAACAGGGCTTGAAAAAGTTGTGATCCCCGAAAATGTAAGATCTATCGGATTCGGCGCATTTTATCACTGCGACGACCTTAAAGAAGTTGTGATCCCCGATACCGTAACAGAGATCGAACCCCAGGCTTTCGAGAAGACAGCATGGCTCAATGACTGGTACGAAAACGGCGAAAGCGACTATCTTATTGTCGGCGACGGCATTCTTATTGCCTATAAAGGCTCTAAAGAGGACTATGTAAAACCTGAAAATGTAAAATCTGTCTCTTGCGATATTAAATAGTTTAATCTATAATATACTCTGTTTATAATTGTCGGTAAGAAGGTAGATTAAATGAAAAAGTATTCAGAGAACGATAACGAACATTTCCAGAATCGTCCGATTTCCTTAAATTCCAGGAACAATCTTCTTGAAATTGAAGAGCATATGTATATCCTTGAAGACGTTGAGAAACCCAATGTCTTTAGAAACATGTTTCCTTATTCGGAAGTTCCCAAGATTCCCTTTAATGACAGAATAGTACCTCATAATATGCCTAAAGAGATTTGGATCACTGATACCACGTTCAGAGACGGTCAGCAGTCCAGAGCTCCTTATTCTACCGAGCAAATTGTAACTATCTATGATTATCTTCATAAATTAGGCGGTCCCAACGGTATGATCCGTGCGAGCGAATTCTTCCTTTATTCCCAGAAAGACCGTGATGCCGTTATCAAATGTATGGAAAGAGGATATAAATTCCCCGAAGTTACCAGCTGGATAAGGGCAAGTGAGAAAGACTTTAAACTTGTAAAAGAGATCGGCATGAAGGAAACTGGTATTCTTGTTTCATGCTCCGATTATCATATATTCCTTAAACTTAAGATGACAAGAAGAGAAGCGCTTGAGCACTATTTAAGCATTATCCGCCAGTGCCTTGACTGCGGGATCTCTCCCAGATGCCATCTTGAGGATATCACAAGATCCGATATTTACGGCTTCGTAGTTCCTTTTGCAATGGAACTCATGAAACTTATGGATGAATACAAGATCCCCATTAAGATCCGTCTTTGCGATACGATGGGCTACGGTGTTAACTTCCCCGGTGCGGTTATCCCCAGAAGTGTACAGGGTATTATCTATGCACTTCACGTTAATGCAGGTGTTCCTCATGAACTTCTTGAGTGGCACGGACATAACGATTTCTATAAAGCTGTTGCAAACTCAACAACCGCATGGCTTTACGGATGTTCCGGTATCAATACTTCACTTTTCGGTATAGGCGAAAGAACAGGTAATACGCCTCTTGAAGCCATGGTATTCGAATATGCACAGCTTAAGGGTGATCTTAACGGTATGGATACCACCGTTATTACAGAGCTTGCAGAATATTACGAGAAGGAGATCGGTTATCATATCCCTCCGATGACTCCTTTTGTAGGCAAGAACTTTAATGTTACCAGAGCAGGCATCCATGCTGACGGCTTACTTAAGAACGAAGAGATCTACTCGATCTTTGATACGGATAAATTCCTTAACAGACCTGTAATGTGCGCTATTTCCAATACTTCGGGTCTTGCAGGTATAGCTTACTGGATCAATCATCATTATCATCTTAAAGGCGAATCCGAAGTCGATAAAAAGGATGATCTTGTGGTTAAATTAAAAGAATGGGTCGATAAACAGTACGAAGAAGGAAGAGTTACCGTACTTACAGATAACGAGCTTGAAAATCAGATCAATGTTATCTGTGAAGAATACGGAATGCCTTTGTTTATCTAGAAAATAAAAGAATTGAGGTTAAATTTATGAGTATCTGGGTTATATTCCCTATTATCAGACTTGTGATTTTTATTCTTATAGTTGCAGCTTTGATCGCTTTCGGTATCATTCTTATCAAAGCAGCTAAGAAAAGAAGAGAAAAGAGAAACGAAGCCATTCATGAGCTTTTCGAAGGCGTTCGTGACGAGATCAATAAAGACAAGTAGAAGAAAGGACCTATATGAGCAAGATTCAGATGATCACCCCTCTCGTTGAGATGGATGGTGACGAAATGACCAGAATATTATGGAAGATGATCAAGGATGAACTCCTTCTTCCTTATATAGACTTAAAGACAGAGTATTATGACCTTGGTCTTGAGCACAGAAATGAAACAAATGACCAGGTTACCGTAGATTCCGCCAATGCTACAAAGAAATACGGCGTTGCGGTTAAGTGTGCGACCATAACACCCAATGCTGCAAGAGTGGAAGAATACAATCTTAAGGAAATGTGGAAGTCTCCCAACGGAACCATCCGTGCAATGCTCGACGGTACCGTATTCAGAGCTCCCATTATCGTTAAAGGTATCGAACCCTGCGTTAAGAACTGGGAAAAGCCTATCACGCTTGCGCGTCATGCTTACGGTGATGTATATAAGAATACAGAAATGAAGATCCCCGGACCCGGAAAGGCTGAACTCGTGTTTACCGATGAAAACGGCAATGAGACACGTGCTACGATCCATGAATTCAAAGGCCCCGGAATCATTCAGGGTATTCATAATATCGACAAATCTATCGAATCTTTTGCAAGAGCATGCTTTAATTATGCGCTTGATACCAAGCAGGAATTATGGTTTGCCACGAAGGATACCATTTCAAAGAAATACGATCATAACTTCAAAGATATCTTCCAGGAGATCTTTGATAAAGAATACAAAGAGAAGTTTGATGCTGCAGGTATCACTTATTTCTATACACTTATCGATGATGCCGTTGCCAGAGTTATGAAGTCTAAGGGCGGTTTTATCTGGGCCTGCAAGAACTACGACGGCGATGTAATGAGCGATATGGTTTCAAGTGCATTCGGTTCACTTGCGATGATGACTTCCGTTCTGGTTTCTCCTGACGGTATCTATGAATACGAAGCAGCACACGGTACAGTTCAGAGACATTATTACAAGCACCTTAAGGGTGAGGAAACAAGTACCAACTCCGTTGCGACCATCTTTGCATGGACAGGCGCTTTAAGAAAAAGAGGCGAACTCGATAAGACAGAAGACCTTTGCAACTTTGCCGATATGCTCGAAAAGGCTACTATACAGACTATCGAATCCGGCAAGATGACAAAGGACCTTGCGCTTATCACATCTCTTAATGATGTTACTGTTCTTAATTCCGAAAACTTCATTAAAGAGATCAGAAAGACTCTTGATGAGATCATGAAATAAACTGAACATAATAAAAAAACGCCGTCAGGCGTTTTTTTATTCGTTAAGTGTTTCCCATTCCTCATAAAGTTTTGAGAGTTCGTCATTTATTTCGGATTGCTCCTGACAGAGTTTATTAAGCTTTGCGGAATTGGAAGAAGTTTCGGGTTTGACCATTTCATCATCGATTGCAGATAATCTGTTTTCGAGTTTTTCGATCTTTTCTTCGACCTGCTTTATCTTGTTTTCCAGTTTTCTCTTTTCGCTCTGGGCTTTCTTTTGTTCTATCCAGTCGGATTTGGAAGCCGTATCGTTTTCAGACTGAACCGAACTTTCTTTAACGGTATTCAAAAACGGTGCGCTTTCGCTGTTATCAGCATGCTTTTCAAGATAATAATCGTAATTTCCGAGATATTCGGTCAATATACCGTTTTCAAGTGAAAGTATCCTGTCAGCTGTCTTATTCATGAAATATCGATCGTGTGATACGTAAAGACATGTTCCGGAAAAAGCGTTGAGAGCATCTTCAAGGATAGTCTTTGATGTCATATCCAGATGGTTGGTAGGCTCATCAAGGATTAGGAAGTTCGCTTTTGAAAGCATTATCTTGGCAAGTACAACGCGGCATTTTTCTCCGCCGCTCAATACGCCTATCTTTTTAAATACATCATCGTTTGAAAACAGGAATGCTCCGAGAGTGTTTCTGATCTCGGTCTGAGTCATATTCGGATAAGCGTCTGATATCTCATCAAAGAGCGTGAGATCATCGTTAACAACATTTGACTGCTGATCAAAATATCCTATTATTACGTTGCTTCCGAGTTTTATCTCACATTTGGTATCGGATTTTAAAAGATCGTTGATGATCTTAAGTATAGTTGTTTTACCCGATCCGTTGGCTCCGATGATAGCTACATGTTCGCCTTTTTTGATCTCGAATCCGAGATCTTCGAATAAAGTTCTGTCACCGTAAGATTTGGAGATGCCTTTAACGGAAAGAACGTCTTTGCCGCTTTCTACATCGGGCGTCAAAAAGAGTTTCATCTCATTGTCGGGATTTGTGATCCGCTCGACACGCTCGATCTTATCAAGCATTTTCTGCCTTGATTCGGCACGTTTTATGGATTTCTCCCTGTTGAAAGAGCGAAGTTTCCTGATAACTTCCATCTGATGCTTTATTTCACGCTGTTGATTTTCGTAAGAAGCGTTTGCGGAATCTATAAACTGTTCCTTCTTTTCGCAGAATTCATCGTAATTCCCGTTAAAAGATAAAAACCTCGACCCGAAAAGTTCCATCACTTTATTTGCAACTTTATTTATGAAATATCTGTCATGTGAAACGAAGAGAACGGCGGAAGAGACGTTGTTTAAATAATTCTCGAGCCATTGCACGGATTTTATATCAAGATAGTTTGTCGGTTCGTCGAGTAATATAACATCCGGTTTGTTTAAGAGGATCTTTCCGAGCATAAGTCTTGTTCGTTCTCCGCCTGATAAAAGATTGACCTTTTTGTCGGCTTCGTCAGCGAAAGACAGACCGTTTAAAACACCGTTTATCTCGGATCTGTAGGTATAACCGCCGTTCTTTTCAAAGATCTCGGTCATCGAATGATATTTGTTCATGTATTCGGCTATATCATTCTCGGAAATGTTTTTAAGATCGTTCTCCATCTGACGGATGCGGTTTTCGTATTCTATAAGATCCTTCTTACAGTCAAGGAGTTCTTCCATAACCGTCTTTTCGGAATTGATATCCTGATTCTGGGCAACATATCCGATCGTTGCATCTTTTTTAAATACGATATCCCCCGAATCTTTGGTGTATTCACCTGTGATAAGCTTTAAAAGAGAGGATTTGCCTGTACCGTTATCGCCGATAAGAGCACATTTTTCCCCTTCATTTAAAAGAAACGATATATTGTTAAGTATTTGATTTTCCCCGAAAGACAGGGAAACATTGTTTAAACTCAGTACCATGAAACATATTTTATTAAATTTACATATGCTTATCAAGGTGTTTTTTATGGTATTTGTGCCATGATTGTGATAAAATGACTACATATGGTTATTTTTAGGGAGATCTGAAAAAATGTATGATTTGGTATTAAAAGATATTAAGGCTCATAAGAAGCTTATTATCGGTTATATATCGATATTGCTTGTTGTAGCCGTTTTTTGTTCGCCATTTTTCGGATTCGGAGGAATGTTTGTCAGGGCTTCGGAAGAAACAGTTCCCACTGAAGAGACTATCTATACTTTGTCTCAGATGTTCATGGGACAGTCTATTAAGAATCTTGCCGGTGCCTATGCATCCGTAGTCGGTGTTTCCGCAGAACCCTTTACGGCGCTTTTGTTTCTCGGACTCATGGAAAACATTAACCGTGCATGCGGAAGCCCTTTGAATATAGTTTCCACACCTGCAGGTAATCCTATAGTACTCCTGGTTATGGCTTTATTCTTTCTTGCAAGCAAGCTGATGAAGTCATTTGAAACAACTAAAGTTTTCGGTCTCTGTACTCTGGGAGAACTCGAGAAATACTTGGGACTTGTTTTTATCCTGGTACTTGGGATCTTAAATGTAGTCGGTGTGACCGATATGTTTGCGCAGAATACCGTTAATGCTGCTGCAGGTCCTGTAACGGCTTCGCCTCAGAGTGTTGCTCTCGGAATATTCGGAACACTGTTTTCCGTATTTATGGCTCTTGTGTCAGTTGTTGTATATCTTGTTATCAAGACCGTATTCTTCGGACTTGATGCACTTCAGTCATGTTTTTCGTTCATTCCTTTTTCGGGTGCTGCATTTGAGATCTTTAAGACAGTATTTGTTATCGTAGTGATCACGATCAACGTTCTTTTCCCCTGGGTGGGAGTAGCACTCAATATAATCGTATTTCTTATATGCTGCCTTTTGTTCAGATTTTTCCTCGGTGTCGAAGAATTTTTAAGAAAGATCTATATCAAGCCTTTTATTGCAAGACTTAGAGGCTTTAACGATGAGATACCTCTTGTTTACTCAAAACTACCCAAGTTTTTGAGGAAATACTGCGAAGCCAATGAGATCACTTACGATGCGGCTTTACCTGCTTATTCTTTCAAACGCAAGGAAGCTGACGGCTTTAAGATCCGATTCATGGATAAACTGTGGGTTCTTAATACCGAGGAAGGTCCTGTATTCTTAAAGAGAAAAGGCCTTAAGAAAGTCCAGAAATACGAACTTTTCGGAAAAGAAAAGAAGTATTACTTAAAGAGAGATTTCAGATTCCTTGAGATCTTTTCTAACCCCGTTGACGAGAAACTCTCGAAGAAAGATTTAAGAGTCGTTATCTCTGTCGAATATGTAAAGAGATTCGATCATATATGCGAACTCTTCGGCTTTGAGAATTACCATGTTGTAAAAGAAAACCTTAAACTCAGCAAAAAAGAGTTAAGACTTCAGAAACGTGAAGACAGAAAAGAAAAGATAAAAGAGAAAGTCAGCGGATTCACTGACCGTATGGTTCAAAAGTTAAGACCTGCATACGAAAAAGTAAGATCCGTAATGCCTTTCGGCAAAAAAGAAGAATATTAAAGAAAGCGAGAAAATAAAATGGCAAAAGTATTACCTTTTAAGGGTATAAGACCCACAGTTGAAAAATGTTCCAAGATCGCAGCACTTCCTTATGACGTATACAACAGGGAAGAAGCTAAAGTCGTTGTATCCGCAAATCCTGATTCTTTCCTTGCTATCGACAGAGCAGAAACTTCTTTCCCTGATGATGTTGATACATATGATGAGAGAGTATATGTAAAGGCTCATGATCTTTTATGGGATAAGATCAACAAGGGAGATTTTGTTACAGAAGATAAGAAAGTTTATTATATTTACGAACTTATCATGGACGGAAGATCACAGACAGGTATCGTAGCCTGCGCTTCCATAGATGATTACGTAAATAACATCATCAAAAAGCATGAAAACACAAGAGCGGACAAGGAAGTTGACCGTATTAAGCATGTAACTGCCTGCGAAGCTCAGACAGGACCCATTTTCCTGGCTTACAGATCAAATGATACTATCAATGAAGTAGTTAACAGGATCAAAAAAACTCCTGCTCTTTATGATTTCGTTGCACAAGACGGTATCACACATAAAGCCTGGATCATCGATGATTCATCGGATATTGAAAAAATCGAAAACGCTTTTGCCGGAATGGATTCCATTTATATCGCAGACGGGCATCACAGATGTGCTTCCGCATGCAAGGTCGGCTTAAAGAAGAGAGAAGAGAATCCTTCTTATACCGGAGATGAAGAGTTTAACTATTTCCTTTCCGTTCTTTTCCCCGACGATCAGCTTATGATCATGGATTACAACAGAGTTGTTAAGGACTTAAACGGTCTTTCAAGCGAAGAATTCAAAAAAGAGATAGATAAAGTATTCGATACCGTAAAGACAAGTGATGAAGCCATCAAACCTTCGGTAAAGGGTGAGATGTCAATGTATCTTGACGGTAAATGGACTCTTCTTAAAGTTAAGGATGCATTTACTTCAGACGATCCCATTAAGGGACTTGATGTTTCCATCCTTCAGAATGAGATCTTAAATCCCGTTCTGGGTATCGAAGATCCCAAGACTGATAAGAGGATCGACTTCGTCGGCGGTATCAGAGGACTTAAGGAACTTGAGAGAAGATGTGAGAAGGACTGCGTACTTGCTTTTGCTATGTATCCTACTTCGATCGGCGAGTTGTTCTCGGTTGCGGATGCGCATCTTCTCATGCCTCCCAAGAGTACATGGTTCGAGCCTAAATTAAGAAGCGGAATGTTTATTCACAGCATTAAATAATATATTTATATCTTTATAAATTCGGGGGTCATTTGTATGGATCAAAAACATTATAATATGATGGATTGGGAAGCGATCGAAAGTATAGTTTATGCAGACAGCAGCAAACCTTTCGATATACTTTCCGTATCAAAAAAGGGAAAATCTAAATTAATCCAGGCTTTTTATCCGGATGCTTTAAAAGTTACGGCTAATTTCATCGTTGAAGGAAAAGCAAAGAGCTTAAAGCTTGAAAAAGTTGATGAAGCCGGATTTTTTGCGGAGTTCTTTTCTTTTGATTATGATTCTTACACATTCAAGATCGAATATGACGGTCTTACAAAGGATAAAGTTGTCGATCCTTACAGCATTCCCGTAAATATCGATGCGTCGGCGTATAAAGATATCCTTAAGGGAAAGTCGGTAAAGGCGTATGAATTCTTAGGAAGCAGAAAGAAAAAATACGGAAAAACCGAAGGTTACGAATTCTGTGTATATGCACCCGGTGCCAACTCTGTTGCTATCGTCGGTGATTTTAACAACTGGAAAGAAAACGCCAACCTTATGCAGAATGATCCGACCGTTAAGGGCCTTTACAAGATTTTCATTCCCGGATTAAAGGATTATTCGACTTACAAATATGTTATCAATCATAAAGGATCAAAGATCTATAAGAACGATCCGTTTGCCCTCGGTATCGACGGAGACAATTCGGTTTGTGTTCCTTTTACATACAGCGAAAAGAAAGCTAAAAAAGCCCCTTGTCCCAAAGATCTTGACCTTCAGCTCCTTGAAGTCGATCTAAATTCGCTTTTTAAAGAATTTAAGGATGCGGAAAAGATCTCTGATCATCTTTGCGATCATATTAAAAAATATGATTATAACAGCGTAGTTTTCATTCATCTTTTTAAATCTAACAATCCGAACGATATCTATGAAACGATAACGGCATATTCTTTTGATTCGGCAAACGGACTTACACCCGATTCGTTAAAGAACATTATGTCAAAGATCAGAGCCCTGGGCGTTAACATGTTTATTGAACTGCCTTTGGCTTATGCATCGGATTGTGAAAGCGGTTTATCCGAGTTTGACGGAAATCATCTTTTTGAAAACGATGATGCAAGACTTTCCAAACATAATTTCTATAAAGCCATGCTTTATGATTTTACACATCCGTTTACCAAATCATATCTTTTATCGAGTGTTAACTTCTTTATGAATGAATTTGATTTTAACGGATATGTATTACCCAATACAGGCGTTCTTTTGTATCACGATTACAACAAGAATCCCGGCGAATTCATTACGGAAGAATGGGGAAGCACGCTTAATTCAAAAGGAGTTGCTTTCATTAAAGAGATAAACAGATTTGTGCATAAGGAATATAAGAATGCTCTTTGTATAGCAAGCATTTACGCTTACTACAAAGATGTTACGGGAAAGAGTACCGATTCGCTCTGCTTTGATTACTGCATGAATACGGGAGCTACAGAAGAAATCCTTGAATTCTTAAAGCTCGATCCGGTATTCAGAAGAGACAGACTCGATTCATTCCTTCTGTTCACTCATTTCTCAAATAATGAGGAGAAGTATATTTATCCTTATTCGAGAAAGGAAAATACAAAGGATTTCGCGAGCATTTACGATCGTATGCCAGGCGATAAGATACAGAAACTGTCAAATCTTAAGAGCGCTGTTATCTTCAAACATCTGTTATTCGGTTCCCAGCTTATGAATATCGATGTTGATGAGATCGCAGGGTGCGACAATGATATCAGGGAAAAATATTTTTCATTCCTTTATGATTTCAGAAGAGTATATGAAGCCAACAAGCATCGTATCAGAAACTTCAACGCACAAAAGCCTTTCAGCTACAAGTGTATTGACAATCAGGTATTCACGAGAGAGTACTTTGACGGTGAAAAAGATTACATCATCGTATTTAACTTCTCGAAGGATTCCTATCAGAAATACAATATTCCCGTAACTCATGCCGGTGTTTACAGGGAAGTGTTCAATTCGGACTGCACTAAGTACGGCGGAGAAGGAGTCTGCAATACAAAGAACATTCAGACTACTGATTCCGAATCATCTGAAGCCGAGAATCTTACGATCAAGCTTCCCGCGCTTTCTATACTTGCTTTTGAATACAGAGAATTCACGCAGAAAGAACTTGATGCTATCTTCTTAAAGAAGAAAAAAGCAATGATCAAATTTGTTGAAGGCGAGAAGAACAAGATAAAGGAAAAACTCAATGCCGATATCGAGGTTCTTAAAAAGGATGCCAAAGAAAGGATGAAAGAGCTTGACGAGCTTCTGATCCCTTTTAACAAATAAAGAAGGTTATAAAAATGCTAGATATTATTAAGGATTATTTCAGTAACATATTCAACGAAGCACTTTTAAATAAGATCTTTTCTCTTACGTGGAGAGTTCTTATAAGTCTTGCGATACTTATCATTACGGTCCGCCTTGTAAAGCTTTTCAAGAAGTTTTTAAGGAAAGCTTTTAAAAACTTAAAACTTGATGACGGCATTGCAGGCTTTCTTGTGTCTTTGATCGGCGTAGGATGCTATATTCTTGTCGGATTCTTTGTTGCGCAGAGCCTGGGCGTAGATGCGGCCAGCATCATAGCTTTACTCGGATCGGCAGGAGTTACCGTAGGTCTTGCGATCCAGGGCTCGCTTGCAAATATAGCCGGCGGTGTGCTTATACTTATCCTTAAGCCTTTCAAAGTCGGAGATTATATTATCGAGAATACTCACAGCAACGAAGGTACAGTAGTCGAGATAGGTCTTATTTATACCAAACTCAATACTTTTGATAATAAGACAGTCATTCTGCCTAACGGTACACTCGCCAATTCTTCGATCGTAAACGTTACTCATACACCTTTCAGAATGATCGAGCTTATCTTTGATATAGCTTATTCGGCCGATTACAATCTTGCCAAGGAAGTTATTGAAAAGATAATCCGCGAAGATGAAGCGGTATTGCAGGAAAAACCTGTTCTTATCGCAATGGATTCACTTGATTCGAGTTCTGTTAAGGTATGTTCGAGATTTTATGTTAAAAATGAAAACTTTATCCCGACAAGATACAGAATACGTGAAAAAGTGAAATTTGCTCTTGATGAGAACGGTATCGAGATACCTTTCACGCAGGTTGTAGTACACGAAGCGAAGTAGATACTGTTATTCAACGGTATCCGGACGAAATTATTTGTTTTTGAAAAAAATAATTAAGTCTTGATTTAACACGCTTCTGTGTTTATAATATAAAAATGTTTTATATATAAAGCATTTTTGCCGGAATAGCTCAGTCGGTAGAGCACTTCACTCGTAATGAAGGGGTCGTCAGTTCAAGTCTGATTTCCGGCTTTCAAATGTAATCGGGGATGGGAACATTTATGTTTCCATTTTTTAAAAATATTTACCTTAAGAATCGGGAGATATATATGGCAGTTCTCTGGGGCGGAAGATTTACAAAAGAAACGGATGATAAGGTTTTTAATTTCAACGAATCGCTTTCGTTTGACAAAAGACTTTATGCAGTAGATATAAACGGTTCCAAATGTCATGCAAAAATGCTCGGAAAGCAGGGTATCATTACCGAAGCTGAAGCCGAAAGCATTATCAAGGGTCTTGATACCATCTTAAATGACATTGAGAGCGGTAAGCTTGAATTTGATAACAAATGTGAAGATATTCACAGTTTTATCGAAGCCAATCTTACCGAAAGGATCGGAGATGCAGGTAAGAAACTTCATACCGGAAGAAGCCGTAACGATCAGGTCGCTCTCGATATGAGGATCTATACCAAAAACGAAGTACTGACTTTAAGCGGGCTTCTTACTTCTTTATTAACAGTGCTTCTTAATAAGATGAAAGAAAATACCGAGACTTACATGCCGGCTTTTACTCATCTTCAGAAAGCCCAGCCCACAAATCTTTCTCATTACATCGGAGCATATGTCGAAATGTTCTTAAGAGACAGAGACAGACTGGCTGATATAGTAAAGAGGATGAATTATTCGCCACTCGGTGCCGGGGCTTTATGCGGAACCACATATCCTTTGGACAGAGATTATGTTGCAGGACTTTTGGGATTTGAGTCAGCCACTTACAATTCCATGGATTCCGTTTCCGACAGAGACTATCTGATCGAAACATTATCCGCATGCTCGATGATAATGATGCATTTATCCAGATTTTCCGAAGAACTTATCATCTGGAACTCGAATGAATATAAGTTTGTTGAGATGGATGACGCTTTTTCCACAGGTTCATCGATAATGCCTCAGAAAAAGAATCCGGATATCGCAGAACTTGTAAGAGGCAAGACCGGAAGAGTGTACGGTGCGCTTGTTTCTCTTCTCACAACAATGAAGGGGCTTCCCCTTGCTTACAATAAAGACATGCAGGAAGACAAGGAAGTTGCTTTTGATGCACTTGATACAGTTAAAGACTGCATCACGTTATTTACCGGTATGATCGATACCATTACTTTTAACAAAGATGTAATGGCAAAGAGTGCGATGAAGGGATTTACCAATGCGACAGATGCTGCTGACTATCTTGTAAGAAAAGGCATTCCTTTCAGAGATGCTCACGGTATCATCGGCCAGCTGGTCCTTAAATGCATCGAAAAAGACTGTTCGATAGAAGATTTAAGCATTTCCGAATTAAAAGAGATATGCGATTCGTTCGACGAAGATGTTTATGATGCGATCTCTCTTAAGACCTGTGTTGAAAGAAGACTCACAAAAGGCGCTCCCGGAGCGATCAAAGAAGCGATCAGAAGATACGAAGAAATAATATAACTAAACATTTTAAGATTTATTCCGATATTTAGTTTCAAATATTTATGATTAAGTCCGTTTTACGGATAATGGAGGATAAAACAATGAGTGACAAATTACGTGTTGGTATTTTAGGCGGTACAGGTATGGTAGGACAGAGATTCATTTCTCTTCTTGAAAATCATCCCTGGTTTGAAGTTGTATTGATCGCAGCATCACCCAGATCAAAGGGTAAAAGATATGAAGAAGCTGTCGGCGAAAGATGGAAAATGACAACGCCAATGCCTGAAAAAGTTAAAGATCTTGTAGTTTACGACGTAAATGAGATAGATGAGATCGCTAAGCAGGTTGATTTCTGCTTCTCAGCAGTCGATATGACAAAGGATGAGATCAGAGCGATCGAAGAAGCTTATGCCAAAGCTGAGATCCCCGTTGTTTCCAATAACTCTGCTCACAGATGGACGCCCGATGTCCCCATGGTAGTTCCTGAGATCAATCCCGAACACATGAAGGTTATCGACGACCAGAAGAAGAGACTCGGAACAAAGAGAGGATTTATCGCAGTTAAGCCTAACTGTTCTATCCAGTCTTATGCTCCCGTTTTAACGGCCTGGAAAGAATTTGAGCCTTACGAAGTTATCGTTAGTACGTATCAGGCTATTTCCGGTGCGGGTAAGACGTTTAAGGACTGGCCCGAAATGGAAGGAAACATCATTCCTTACATCGGCGGCGAAGAAGAAAAGAGTGAAAAAGAACCTTTGAGAATCTGGGGTAAGGTTGAAGACGGAGTTATCAAACCTGCCGACAACATCAAGATCACGAGCCAGTGCATCAGAGTTCCCGTTCTTAACGGACATACGGCTACGGTATTCGTTAAGTTTAAGAAACAGCCTACGAAAGAACAGCTCATCCAGAAGTTATGGGATTTCAAGGGACTTCCTCAGGAACTTAACCTTCCTTCTGCTCCCAAGCAGTTCATTCAGTATCTTGAAGAGGATAACAGACCTCAGGTTGCTCTTGATGTTGACTATGAAAACGGAATGGGCATCAGTGTCGGACGTATCAGAGAAGACAGCATTTACGACTGGAAGTTCGTTGGCCTTTCTCATAATACGATAAGAGGCGCAGCAGGCGGAGCTATCCTTTGTGCCGAACTTCTTAAAGCTCAGGGTTACATTTCAGCTAAATAAGTTTTACTTTGTATCAGATTAAATTCGGGTTCTTCGTATTTAACGGAGAACCCGACATAAATGTGGGGTGAACTGATGACAATCGGCAGAAGCAGTGAAATTGAATATTTAAAAAAGATATTTAATTCTGATGAAGGTTCTTTAGTGACTCTTTACGGTCGCGGAGGTGTCGGTACTTCTACCGTTTGGCATGAGTTTGTCAAAGATAAAAAATACGTTTATATCAAATGTCCGAAAGCCAGCAGCAAACAGATAAGTTTTCTTATTGCGGGCGATCTTTCTTTAAAAGGTTTTGAATTCAGCGATGAATTCCCTTCTTTTAACACAATTCTTGAAGCATTATCCGATAAATATAAACTTGATAAATTCGTTCTTGTATTAGACGACTTTGAAAACTGTTTCAAAGCGGACGATTCTTATATCGATATTCTGTTTTCATATATCAAATTAAATAAAAAAGACAACAGATTTATGTGTCTTCTCGTTTCTCATGATACAAGATACGTTGAGAATATATTTGTATCAAAGATCGGTAAAAATGCTCTTGCCATCGACGGATTTTTAAAGATCCAGCCGGTTTCTTTCATCGATCTCGTAATGTTTTATAATACAGAAGATACTTCCAAATGCATGGATCTTTATGCGCTTCTTGGCGGAAACATTGCGTTCTACAATTATTTTGATATCAATAAATCCTTAAGGGACAATATCATAAAGACATTTTTAAGATCGGATTCCGTCTTCAGGAGAGCCGGAAACGATGTTGTTTTGGAGTATTTAAGAGAAGTTAATGTTTACGGAACGATCCTTTACTGTCTCGCTAACGGCCATAACAAATTAAATGACATATATATCCATACAGGATTTTCGAGAGCGAAGATCAGTGTATATTTAAAAAATCTCATGAGTCTCGATACGGTAGAAAAGGTCTCAAGTTTCGATACGCCCGGCAACGAGAATACAATGAAGGGCGTTTACAGGATCTCTAATCCTATCGTTAATTTCTGGTATAAATTCATTTATCCTCACGAGTCATATCTTGAACTTATGACTCCCGAAAAGTTCTATGATACTTTTATAAACGATAATATTCCCGATTTCTTAAAGGATTCGCTTCCTTTGATCTGCAAGGAATATCTTAATCTTTTAAACAAAAAACACGGCCTTCCCATCAAAGTGACCAAGTACGGCGAGTGGGTCGGAAAAGCCGGTACGATCCATTACATCGGACGCGACGAGCACAGAAACATTCTTGCCGCATACTGTGCGCTCGGAAGCGATGCGATGAATTATTCCGAATTCGAGTGGTTCGATTACTGTCTTAAAGAAGCAAAGATCAAAGCCGATTATATTTATCTTTTCTCCAAAAACGGTTTTGATGAAGATTTAAGCGAAATGCTCTGGGACAGAGAAGTAACTTACGTCGATATTAGAAATCTGTAATTTAAAGAATGATTTTTATGCGGTTCCTTTGAACCGTTTAGTATAAAGGAGTTTTATGGCAAAAGAAGTATATATTGCCGAAAAACCGTCCGTTGCCAAGGAATTCGCAAAAGCATTGAAAGAAAATTTCAAACAGAACGACGGTTATCTTGAAAGCGATAATTCAATCGTTACCTGGTGCGTCGGTCATCTTGTAAATATGAGTTATCCGGAAGAATATGATGCGGGTCTTAAAAAGTGGTCATTCGACACGATTCCTTTTATTCCCGATAGTTATAAATATCAGGTTATCTCTTCGGTTTCCAAACAGTTCAATATAGTCAAAGGCCTGTTGACACGTAATGATGTCGACCGTATATATGTATGCACCGACTCGGGAAGAGAAGGTGAATACATTTATCGTCTTGTCGAACAGGAAGCTCATGTCGAAGGCAAAGAACGCCGTCGTGTCTGGATCGATTCACAGACTGAAGAAGAGATTCAGCGCGGAATCCGTGAAGCCAAAGACTTAAGCGAATACGACAATCTTTCCGCGGCCGCATATTTAAGAGCCAAGGAAGATTACCTTATGGGTATCAATTTCTCCAGAGCACTTACCTTAAGATACGGTTACGGCATGAAGACCTTTCTTAAAGCCGATAAATGCGTTATAAGTGTCGGACGTGTCATGACCTGCGTACTCGGTATGGTCGTAAACAGAGAAAGAGAGATAAGAGATTTTGTTAAGACTCCTTTCTACAGAGTACTTGCATCACTTGATTTTAACGGTACCTGTTATGACGGTGAATTCAGGGCTGTTGAAGGATCCAGATATTTTGAATCACCTGTTCTTTATAAAGAAAACGGTTTCAAGAAAGAAGAAGATGCCAATAAATTAATCGAAGAAGTTAAGGCTGGTGAAGGCGAAGAATTTACGGTTTTCTCCATTGAAAAGAAAAAAGAAAAGCGTAACCCTCCGATGTTATATAATCTTGCAGATCTGCAGAACGATTGTTCAAAGTATTTTAAAATCGATCCTGCAAAGACTTTAAATTATATACAGGAATTATACGAAAAGAAACTCGTTACTTATCCCAGAACGGATGCAAGAGTTTTATCTACAGCTGTATCAAAGGAAATTCACAAGAATCTGAACGGTTTAAAAGTGCATCCTTTGTATGCAGATATAATAAAAGGTATTTTTGAATCCGGTTCGTATAAAAAGATCGGTTCGACAAAATATACAAATGATAAACTGATCACGGACCATTATGCGATAATTCCCACCGGACAGGGATTTGATAATCTTAAAAGCGTGGATGAAACATGTCTTCATATTTATGAGATTATCTGCCGAAGATTCCTTGGTATATTCCTTCCTCCTGCCGTTTATGAAAAGGATTCTCTGGTAGTTGAAAGAAACGGTGAAAAATTCTTTTCTTCGTTTAAAGTTTTAAAGGAAGAAGGCTTTCTTGCAGCAACCACTTTTTCTTTTATCAAGAAAAAAGACAAAGATACAGGCAATTCTGACAGTGAAGATCCTGACGAGAAAGGTAAAAGCGATACTGAATCCAAGGATGAGAGTGAAGATGTCAAATGCTCTGAAGAAACACTTGAATTCCTTGCAAAACTTAAAAAGGGAGATAAGCTTCCTTACAAAGAGATTTTCGTTAAAGAAGGAGAGACTTCTCCGCCTAAACGTTACAATTCCGGAAGTATGATCCAGGCAATGGAAAGTGCAGGTCAGCAGATTGAAGATGAAGAATTAAGAGCACAGATCAAAGGTTCGGGTATCGGAACTTCGGCTACCAGAGCAGCTATTCTTGATAAATTGTTTAAAAACGGATATTTGAAATTAAATAAGAAAACCCAGATCATCACTCCTACTTTGCTTGGAGAAATGATCACCGATGCCGTACATCTTTCGATACCGTCACTTTTACATCCCAAACTTACCGCAAGCTGGGAAAAGGGATTGACAATGGTTGCCAATGGCGAAGTCGGCGAGAAAGAGTATATGGACAAGCTTTCCAAATATGTTTCCGATTACACCAATGATGTGAAAACCAAGGACTATAATTCGAAACTTAATTCAAGATACCGATATATAGCCCAATTTTATAAACATTGATGAAATTTTCTTGTTAATAATTGTTTTAAAATGGATTTTTTGATGATATAATAAAAGACGCGTTATTTTTTTAACATACAAGAATAACCGGAAGGTAAGATATATATGAAAAAAGTTAAAATTTGTGAATTATATGATCTGAACGAGACCAGAGCAAAATCTTTGCTTGAAAGCAAGACTTATCCCTGGGAAGTTCTTCCTCTTATCAAAGATTTCATTCTTGAGACGGGAAAGACCTTAAGCGAAGATGAATTTGAAAAAAGAGGCGAAGACGTCTGGATCCATAAAACAGCCAAGATCTATCCTACAGCAAATATATACGGACCCTGCATCATCGATGCCGAAACCGAAGTTCGTCCCGGTGCTTTTATCAGAGGAAACGCTTTGGTCGGCAAGAAATGCGTTGTAGGCAATTCGACAGAACTTAAGAATGTTATTCTTTTTAACAATGTTCAGGTTCCTCATTACAACTACGTAGGCGATTCGGTTCTCGGTTTTAAAGCTCATATGGGTGCAGGTTCGATCACATCAAACGTTAAGAGCGACAAGACTCTGGTTGTTGTAAAGGGCGAAGAGAATTACGAGACCGGATTAAAGAAATTCGGCGCAATGCTCGGTGACAGAGTGGAAGTTGGATGCAATTCGGTACTTAATCCCGGAACGGTTGTCGGAAGAGATTCCAATATTTATCCTACAAGCTGTGTCAGGGGAGTTATTCCCGAGAAATCTATCTATAAGGATAAAGACAATATCGTTTCCAAGATCTCGGATATATAATTTAAGATCTTTTGCATAGGAGATAAGATCTTAATCTTAACTTGATAATAATTCTTTGGAGTTATTTATATATTTAATTCTTGAAAGGAGAAATTCACATGATTTATTCAAAAGAAGTTGAAGAAATGTGTACCGTTGCTCAGGGCGTGAATCACGGTTGTGCTCCCATTCCCGAAGAAGCAAAATGGGTAAAAGCCAAAGAAGTGAAAGACATTTCCGGCTTAACACATGGTATCGGCTGGTGTGCTCCTCAGCAGGGTGCATGTAAACTTACTCTTAACGTTAAGGAAGGTATTATCCAGGAAGCATTGGTTGAGACAATCGGATGTTCAGGTATGACTCACTCAGCAGCTATGGCAGCTGAAATTCTTCCCGGAAGAACAGTACTTGAAGCTTTAAATACAGACCTTGTTTGTGATGCTATCAACACAGCAATGAGAGAACTTTTCTTACAGATCGTTTACGGCAGATCACAGTCCGCTTTCTCAGAAGACGGTCTTCCTATCGGTGCAGGTCTTGAAGACCTTGGTAAGGGACTTCGTTCTCAGGTTGGTACAATGTACGGTACTCTTAAGAAAGGCCCTCGTTACCTTGAAATGGCAGAAGGCTATGTAACAGGTATCGCACTTGATGCTGACGATCAGATTATCGGTTACAAGTTTGTTAACTTCGGTAAGATGACAGACTTTATGAAAAAAGGCGACGATGCAGCTACAGCATATGAAAAAGCTAGCGGACAGTACGGACGTGTTGCAGATGCTGTTAAGATCATCGATCCCAGAAAAGAATAATTTAAGGAGGAAAAAGAAATGGCTTTATTTGAATCATATGAAAGACGTATCCCTCAGATCG